>OFGM01000037.1_pt1 | contig 130403 bp, 138 predicted proteins | sample 1521741 | NCBI WGS metagenome assembly OFGM01 (sample SAMEA3504079, study PRJEB24116) | mouse gut metagenome | biome: mouse gut; feature: mouse-associated habitat; material: faeces | place: Denmark | collected 2011
GACAGTTATCTGGGAAGGGAGAAAGAACTGCTGTCCGCCATTGCGGATTCGGATGGAAATGATGATGTGGTAATCTATATAAGGGATACCAAATCATTTAAACTGCTGCCGCCCAACCGCCGGGTGCATGCGGACGCTTCCCTGCAGCAGATGCTGGGGGGAATGTTTGGAACGGAAAACGTAAAAATCCGTTAAATTTTTGACAGGTCCTATTGAAAACCGTTGCAAAAAGGTATAAAATGGATAAATGAACGAAATCTGCCAAAGATGGCACTGGAAGGGCAGAAGTGAAATGGGAATAGGAGATTGGTGAGATGGCGAATGAAATAAAAACCATTGCAGTTTTGACTAGCGGCGGCGATGCCCCGGGCATGAATGCGGCTATCCGCGCGGTTGTCCGCGAAGCTCTGTGCAAGGGCCTGAACGTGAAAGGGATTAAGCGGGGATACGCAGGGCTTCTTTCAGAAGAAATTATTGATATGGAAGCAAGAGACGTATCGGATACGATCCAGCGCGGCGGCACGATTTTACAGACAGCGCGCTGTTTGGAATTTACCACGCTGGAAGGGCAGAAAGCAGGGGCGGAAGTCTGTAGGAAGCATGGCATAGAAGGCGTAATTGTAATTGGCGGGGACGGTTCGTTCCGCGGCGCGCAGAAATTGGCGGCGCTTGGAATCAACACGGTAGGCTTGCCGGGCACCATAGATTTAGACATTGCCTGCTCGGAATATACGATTGGCTTTGACACGGCAGTCAACACCGCTATGCAGGCGATTGACAAAGTGCGCGACACATCTACGTCCCATGAGCGGTGCAGCATTATCGAAGTAATGGGACGCGGCGCAGGTTATATTGCGCTTTGGACGGGGATTGCAAACGGCGCGGAAGATATTCTTTTGCCGGAGCGGTATGATTACGATGAGCAAAAGTTAGTCAACCACATTATAGAAAACAGGAAACGCGGCAAGAAACACCACATTATTATCAATGCGGAAGGCATCGGGCATTCTGTGAGCATGTCAAAGCGGATTGAAGCTGCGACAGGGATAGAGACGCGGGCGACGATCTTAGGGCATATGCAGCGCGGCGGCAGCCCGACTTGTAAAGACCGCGTTTATGCATCCGTAATGGGCGCATATGCAGTGGATTTGTTGTGTAAGGGCGCGACAAACCGCATTGTCGCTTACCGCAACGGCGATTTTGTGGATTATGACATTGACGAAGCGCTTGCGATGGACAAAGGCATACCAGAATATCAGTTCAAAGTCTGCAAAAATTTGTCGACGTAAATTTTTCTTGTATTTTAAAAAAGCATATGCTATAATACTGCAATGACTGCAGGCGAAGGAGGAAATAATTGAATGAGTGTACAGGTTGAAACATTAGAGAAGAATATGGCAAAGCTTACCATTGAGCTGTCTGTAGATAAGCTTGAGGGAGCGTTACAGCAGGTATATATGCAGCAGAGGAATAAAATCCAGCTTCCGGGATTTCGGAAAGGAAAAGCTCCCAGAACTATGGTTGAGAAGATGTTTGGACCGGAGATTTTCTTTGAGGATGCAGCGAATCAGCTAATACGCGAAAATTACGGCGAAGCGGCGGAAGAAAGCGGAGTTGACATTGTGTCCCGCCCTGAGATAGACATAGTGCAGATGGAAAAAGGAAAGCCGTTTATCTTCACTGCGGAAGTTGCAGTGCGTCCGGAAGTGGAATTAGGCAAGTATAAAGGCGTGACCGTAACGAAAATTGACGTTTCCGTTTCAGATGAGGAAATTGACAAAGCAATCGAAGAAGAACGGAACCAAAACGCAAGGATTGTCACGGTAGAAGACCGTCCGGCGCAAAACGGCGATACGGTAATCATTGACTTTGAAGGATTTGTGGACGGAGAGGCGTTTGAAGGCGGAAAAGGAGAAGGCCATTCCTTAGAGCTGGGCTCCCATTCATTTATTGATACATTTGAAGATCAGCTTGTCGGCAAGAGCGCCGGAGAGGAAACGGAAGTGCATGTGACATTTCCAGAGGAATACCATGCAGAGGAACTTGCTGGGAAACCGGCGGTATTTCAGGTGAAAATCCAAGAAATCAAGACGAAAGAGCTTCCGGAATTAGACGATGAATTTGCGCAGGATGTGTCTGAATTTGACACGCTAGCGGAGTATAGGGAAAGCGTGCAGAAAAAAATAGCGGAACAAAAAGAAGCGGATGCGAAGCGGACGAAAGAAGAAGAAGCGATCAAGAAAATTGTGGACAAATCCAACATGGAAATCCCAGACGCTATGCTTGCGACGCAGATAGAGACGATGATAGAGGAATTTGCGCAAAGGATTTCCGGACAGGGGCTTAGTTTTGAGCAGTATCTGCAATTCTCTGGAATGACGATGGAGAAGTTAAAAGAGCAGGTGAAGCCAGATGCGTTAAGCCGCATTCAAAACGGCCTTGTGCTAGAGCAGATTGCGAAGGAAGAAAATATCGAAGTGACAGAAGAAGAATTGGATGCGGAAATTGAAAAGATGGCGGCGTCTTATCAGGTAACGCCGGATCAGATTAAGACATTTATGAATGATTCGGAGCGGGATTCCATGAAAAAGGACGTTGCAGTCCAAAAAGCTGTCGAACTGGTTATGGCGAATATCAAAGAACGCGCCAAACCAAAGAGCAAAAAAGAAGATGCTTAATTTAGCCGGCCGGCTCATAAAAGAGCCGGTCTCATTGTAATTTGTAAGGAGGCAGGAAATGAGTTTAGTACCATATGTCATAGAGCAGACCAGCAGGGGCGAGCGCAGTTATGATATTTATTCCAGATTATTAAAGGACAGGATTATTTTTTTAGGGGAAGAAGTCAATGAGACGACGGCGAGCCTGACAGTGGCGCAGTTATTGTTCTTAGAATCGGAAGACCCCGGAAAAGACATACAGTTGTATATCAACTCTCCGGGCGGCGTAGTGACGGCAGGGCTTGCCATTTATGACACGATGCAATATATTAAGTGCGACGTTTCCACAATCTGCATTGGTTTAGCGGCAAGCATGGGAGCTTTTTTACTGGCAGGCGGCGCAAAAGGGAAACGCATGGCGCTTCCGAATGCAGAAATTATGATCCACCAGCCTTCCGGCGGAGCGAGAGGGCAGGCGACGGAAATTGAAATCGCGGCGGAAAATATTTTAAAGACGAAAAAACGCCTAAACCAGATTCTTGCGGAAAACACAGGACAGCCTTTCGAAACGGTAGCGGCGGATACAGAAAGAGATCATTATCTTTCTGCGCAGGAAGCAAAAGAATATGGATTAATCGATCAGGTAATTACAAATCGTATACAATAAATGATGGAGAGAGGCTATGGCAGGAAGAAATTTTATTGGTGGTGAAAAAATCCGCTGTTCCTTCTGCGGCAGATCGGAAGGTCAGGTCAGAAAAATGATTTCAGGGCCAAGCGGAGCGTTTATTTGCGATGAATGCGTCGATATCTGCACAGAGATTATTGAAGAAGAAATGATGGACGAAGATGAGAAGGATTCTTTGGAAGAAGATTCGGTTCAGGATATTAATCTGATCAAGCCGGAAGAAATGAAAGCGTTTCTGGACGAATACGTCATTGGGCAGGATAATGCCAAGAAAGTATTGTCTGTGGCTGTGTATAACCATTATAAAAAGATATTGGCAGGCGCAAATCTCGATGTGGAACTGCAAAAGAGCAATATTTTAATGTTAGGGCCGACCGGTTCCGGAAAAACGTATTTGGCGCAGACATTAGCGCGTATTCTAAACGTTCCGTTTGCCATTGCGGATGCGACAACTTTAACGGAAGCCGGATATGTCGGCGAAGATGTGGAAAATATATTATTGAAGATTATTCAGGCTGCGGACTATGACATTTCGCGCGCGCAGCGGGGAATTATTTATATTGATGAAATTGACAAAATCACGAAAAAATCGGAAAATGTTTCGATTACGAGAGACGTTTCAGGCGAAGGCGTACAGCAGGCATTGCTGAAGATATTAGAAGGCACGCTCGCTTCAGTCCCGCCCCAAGGAGGAAGGAAGCATCCCCAACAGGAATTGATTCAAATTGATACGTCAAATATCCTCTTTATCTGCGGAGGGGCGTTTGACGGTTTAGAAAAAATCATAGAGACGCGGTTAGATCAAAAAGCAATCGGATTTAACGCCGTTGTAAAAGATAAGAGGGAAGTCAATGCCGGAGAATCGTTTAAACATGCGATGCCGCAGGACTTTATCAAATTTGGGCTGATACCGGAGTTTATTGGACGCGTGCCAGTGACGGTTTCACTGGATTCGCTGGATAAAGCGGCGCTTGTCCGTATCCTGACGGAGCCGAAAAACTCTTTGGTGAAACAGTACCAGAAGCTTTTGGAATTAGACGGCGTGGCGCTTTATTTCGAACCGGAAGCGATTGAAGCGATTGCGGACAAAGCGTTAGAGCGTCAGACAGGGGCAAGGGGCCTGCGCGCCATCATGGAAAATGTGATGATGGATTTGATGTATCAGATTCCATCGGACGATACGATTTCAGAATGTACGATTACCAGAAAACTGGTAGAAGAAAAAGGATTTATAGATTCCATCGAGGAGAAAAAAGCAGTATTAGAATCAAAGAGCGCTTAAAAGACAATGGCTGTCGCAGTAATACCAGTTACTGTCGGCAGCTTTCATACTGGAAAGGGGCCTTAAATTGAGTGACAGAATACAAACAATTCCGGCAATAGCATTACGGGGGATGACAATTTTGCCGGGAATCGTGGCGCATTTCGATGTCAGTAGGGAGAGGTCAATCAAAGCAATCGAAGTAGCAATGATGGGGGAACAGAAAGTATTTCTTGTGACCCAGAAAGATTTAGAAAAAGAAAAACCACAGATAGATGATCTCTATCGAATGGGCATTCTTGCAGGAATCAAACAGGTAGTGAAGATGAAAAACGGCATAGTCCGTATTTTAGTTGAGGGCGAGCAGCGCGCGGAGCTTTCGGCATTGGCGCAGCAGCAGGATTATTTGCTTTCAGAAGTGTTTTTGATAGAAGAAGACGCCGCCTCCTATTCGGAGGAGGTTCAGGAGGGAATGATCCGCGCAGTGCGGGAAGCCTATGGGCGCTATGCGGCGTTAAACCCAAGATTAGGCAGTGATTTTCTGCGGCAGATGACAGAGCTTAAGGATGCCGGAAAACTGATGGATTTCATTGTCAGCCAAATGCAGGTCTATTATGAGGAGAAGCAGAAGTATTTAGAGGCGGTCACTTTAGAGGAGCGCTATACAGTTTTGATGGAGCTGATTCTTCGGGAAGTCAATATTACGTCTATCAAAAACGAATTTCAGGCAAAAGTCAAAGAACAGGTTGACCAGAACCAGAAAGAGTACTTGCTAAGGGAACAGTTAAAAGTGATCCGGGAGGAATTAGGCGAGGACAATACAGAGTCGGACGCCGATCAGTTCCGTCAGGAATTAAAGAAACTGAAAGCCAAAAAAGAAGTCAAAGAGAAAATCAAAAAAGAAATTGACCGTTTTGAGCATATCAATTCCAATTCGTCCGAAAGCGCGGTTGCGCGGGGGTATATCGAAACCCTTTTAGAGCTTCCATGGGATAAGACGTCTAAAGACAACCGCGATTTAAAAAATGCCGAAAAAGTATTAAACCATGACCACTACGGACTAGAAAAGGTGAAGGAGCGGATGCTGGAATTTTTGGCGGTGCAAAACTTAACGAGCAAGGGGGAAAGCCCGATTATCTGTCTGGTCGGCCCTCCGGGCACAGGAAAGACAAGCATTGCAAAATCTGTCGCGAGGGCGCTAGATAAAAAATATGTGAGGATATCCTTAGGCGGAGTCCGTGATGAAGCGGAAATCCGCGGCCACAGGAGGACCTATGTCGGCGCGATGCCGGGGAGAATTGCGGCTGGGTTACGCGCGGCGGGAGTGAAAAACCCGCTGATGCTGTTAGATGAAATTGATAAAGTCAGCAGCGACTACAGAGGGGATACGTCCTCTGCATTGTTAGAAGTCCTTGATTCAGAGCAAAACCATAGTTTTCGGGATCACTATGTGGAAATCCCGATTGACTTATCGGAAGTGATGTTTCTTGCAACAGCCAATTCCGTACAGGAAATCCCGCGGCCGCTGTTAGACCGCATGGAACTGATAGAAGTCACTAGTTATACGGAAAACGAAAAACTGCATATCGCGATGGAGCATTTGACGCGGAAGCAGATGAAGAAAAACGGTTTGAAAAAAGGGCAGCTTTCCATTCGGGAGGATGCGCTTGCAAAAGTAATCAGAGGCTATACGAAAGAAGCTGGCGTCCGCGGCCTTGAACGGAAAATCGGTGAAATCTGCCGGAAGGCGGCAAGAGAGATTTATGAGGATAATGGCAAAAAAGTCACGGTAACGAAGAAAAACGTAAGCCGTTTTCTTGGAAAAGAAAAATATACGTTTGACATGGCGAATGCGGCAGATGAAGTGGGCATAGCGCGCGGCCTTGCGTGGACGAGCGTAGGGGGCGACACATTAGAGATAGAAGTCAATGTAATGCCGGGGAAGGGCGAATTTCGTTTAACGGGCCAGTTAGGCGATGTGATGAAGGAATCCGCTCAGGCGGGCATAAGCTATATCCGTTCCGTCAGCAAAGAGTTTAAGATTGCAAAGGATTTTTTCAGGGAGAACGACATTCATATCCACATTCCGGAAGGCGCAGTGCCAAAAGACGGGCCGTCCGCAGGAATTACGATGGCGGCGGCTATGCTTTCAGCAGTTACAAAGCGGAAAATCAGGGCAGATGTGGCGATGACGGGAGAGATTACGCTGCGTGGGCGCGTCCTTCCGATAGGCGGGTTAAAAGAAAAGACGTTAGCCGCCAAAAATGCAGGCATAAAAACTATCTGCGTTCCCAAGAAGAACGAAAAAGATATGGACGAAATTTCAGAAGAAATCAAACAGGGGCTTGAAATCGTGTATGTGGAAACGATGGAGGACGTTTTAAAAACGGCGTTTGTATAGGAGAGAAGAATGGTTATTAAACAAGTTGAGCTTGAAACGGTATGCGGGATTACCAGCAAAATTCCAAAAAACCTGCTTCCGGAGATTGCGTTTGCGGGAAAGTCGAACGTTGGGAAGTCCTCGTTAATTAATGCGTTAATGAACCGGAAATCATTGGCGAGGACTTCGTCCCAGCCGGGAAAAACACAGACGATAAATTTTTATAAAATTAATCAGGATATGTATCTGGTGGATTTGCCGGGATATGGATATACCAAAATTGCGGAATCGGAGAAACGTAAATGGGGCGTTATGGTAGAAAAATACCTTCATCAATCGAAACAGCTAAAGGCGGTGTTTCTTCTGGTTGATATCCGGCATGATCCGTCCGCCAATGACAAAATGATGTATGACTGGATTCTCCATCAGGGATTTGAGCCGGTAATAATTGCGACAAAATCGGATAAATTAAAGCGGAGCCAAGTGCAAAAGCATGTAAAAGCGATCCAGACAGGCTTAAATTTAAACGCGCAGGAGAGAATTTTTACATTTTCTTCCGAAACGAAACAAGGGCGGGAAGAACTTTGGGACTATATGGACATGCTGGCAGGAGTGGCAAAAGTGAATGGGAATAAAAAATAAATATGTATTTACGGCAGTCCTGCTATGCTTGGTATCCTTATGCGCCGTTTTATTTACTGTTATTTGCAATGGCAGCTCAAAACAGCGCGAAAAGGCTCCATTGATTGTCACATCGTTTTATCCGGTGTATATTGCGGCGGCAAACGTGATTGGAGACTGTGAAGAAGTAAAACTTCAGAATCTAAGTGAGCCGCAGACAGGATGCCTGCATGACTTTCAGCTTACGACGGAAGATATGAAGCTATTGTCAAATGCGGAGATTTTCCTGGTAAACGGAGGCGGCATGGAGTCTTTTTTAACAGATGTGGCTAAGCAGTATCCGCATCTTACGATAACGGAGACGGCGGAGGATGCTGGGTTTTTATCAGAAAACGCCCATGTCTTTATGAGCGTGCCGCGTTACCGCAGTCAGGTTGCCGCAATTACGGACAGCCTGTGCAGGCAGTTTCCAAAACAGGAAGAAGAATTTCGCAAGAATGCTTTGGCATATGATAAAAAGCTTTCGGAATTGCAAACGCAGCAGGAAGAATTAAAAACAGCCATTGCGGGCAAAAAGATAGTTTCTTTGCACGATGCGTTTGAATATGTGGCAAATGATTATGGGCTTATCGTGTCTTACCGGATAAATTTAGACGAGGAGCGCCAGACAAGCGCCGGGGAAGCGGCGGATTTATTGTCGGCGATTCTAACAAAAGGGGCGCAGACGGCGTTTGTGGAAGAATTATATGGACGGGATTTAGCAAAGCTTGCGCAGAAAGAAACCGGCATTGGGATTTGTTATTTGGACTCCTTGACGCGCGGGGACGGCAGTTTGGACAGTTATATAGACGGAATGCAGGAAAATATCAGCCGTTTAAAAAAGGCTTTTGGAGAATAGCATGAAAAAAATAAGAAAGCCCTGCGGGCTGCATTGCATCAAAGTAAAACATCTTGGCGTTGCTTTAAACGGACATGACATATTAAAGGACATAAACCTGCATATCCATTGTGGCAGCATAAACGCCATAATTGGCAGAAACGGCGCAGGGAAATCGACATTAATCCGCGCAATTTTAGGAGATATTCCCCATTCAGGGGAAATTGCGTTTAAAGATAGGGAAAATGGCAGGGTACAGAAATTAAAAATCGGGTATGTCCCGCAGAAAATCAATATTGAGAAAGATACGCCCCTTAGCGTATATGATTTAATAGCCAGCTACTGTTGGTGTTTTCCTGTGTTCCTGAAGAAAAGCAGGAAAATGGAAGAAAAAATCAAACAGTCGCTTGACGTGTTTGAGGCGGGACATCTGATTGACCGGCAGGTATGCACGCTTTCCGGCGGGCAGTTACAGCGTGTAATGCTTGCAATGGCAGTGATGGACGAACCGAATCTGCTCTTGTTGGACGAAGCGGTTTCCGGCGTAGATCCAAACGGCGTTGAGCTTTTTTACAGGACGATGGAATTTCTCAAGCAAAATTTTGACTTGGCGGTTATTTTGATTTCCCATGATTTAGATTATGTGTTAAAATATGCGGATAAGGTCATTCTTTTGGATCAAACCGTGTTAAAAGAGGGGAGCGCAAAGGAAGTGTTTCAAAGTGTGGAATTTGAAAAAGCATTTGGCGCAGACGAGCTTCCCGGATATGTCAAAAGGAGGAAACTGTTTGTTTGATTATGGGTTTATGCGCAATGCCGCGCTCGCGATATTGATTATTACGCCATTGTTCGGGCTGCTTGGGACGATGATAGTAAGTAAGAAGATGGCGTTTTTTTCCGATGCGCTGGGACATTCCGCGCTGACCGGAATCGCCATAGGCGTATTGCTTCACATAGCGGATACGGATATTGCGATGGCAGTTTTTGCGGTTCTTTTTGCGATGGCGTTAAATTTTATCAGCAGCAGAAGCGGGGCTTCCACAGACACGGTGATTTCAGTGTTTTCTTCCTGTTCCGTTGCCATCGGGCTTGCAGTTCTTTCGAAAAATGGGAATTTTAGCAACTATTCTTCGCTTTTGGTCGGAGATATTTTAAGCATAACGAAACGGGAAATTTTTTCTCTTTTCTTGTTATTTCTTTTCACCGTTTTCTTTTATTCGGTATGCTTTAACTGGCTGAATGCGGCGGCAATCCATCGGGCTTTGGCGAAAAGCAGGAGGATTCCGGTCCGTTTAATGGAATATCTGTTTGCCGTGTTTACGGCGTTAGTCGTTACGCTTTCGATCCGCTGGGTAGGGATCTTAATCATTAACGCGCTTTTGATCCTTCCGGCGGCGGCAGGCAGGAATTTATCGGAAAATATGAGGGAATACCATTTCTTTTCCATTCTCTTTTCCCTTTTTTCCGGTTTTGCCGGATTGATTACCTCGTACTATACAAATGTGGCGACAGGGCCGGTGATAGTGGTGTTTGCATCGGCGCTTTATTTTGGCACATATTTTTACAAAAGGAATTTAGAATAAAAAGGAGCAGGGCAATGAGTGAAAAAATTTTAGCCGTATCGGCTGGACATGAGATTACGGAACAGGAACTGAACGAATTAATTGCAAATTATCCGCCGGAGCAGCAGGTTTACCTGTCGTCTCCAAAAGCGAAAGACGAGCTGTTAGAGCAACTGATTGGGTTCCACTTGTTTTCAAAGCTGGCAAAGGAGAAAAAGATCAAAGAAAGCAGGGAATACAAGGAAACGCTTTCAAAAATGGAAAACGAGCTGGCAAGCCATATGGCGGCAACGGGCGTTATTTCAAAAGTGACGGTGGAGGATTCAGAGGTAAAAGCGTATTTTGACGCAAATCCCACACAGTTTGCCGGACAAGAACAGGTAAAGGCGAAACATATTCTTACGGAAACGGAAGAACAGGCGGCAAAAATTTTAGAGGAGCTGAAAAACGGCAAAGAGTTTGAAGCGGCGGCAAAAGAATATTCCACTTGCCCTTCCAAAGAAAAAGGCGGAGATTTAGGCTGGTTTGGCAGAGGGCAGATGGTTCCTGAGTTTGAAAAAGCGGCGTTTGAAGGCAAAGCAGGGGATTTAACCGGGCCGGTAAAAACACAATTTGGTTTTCATTTAATTCTTGTCGAGGAGAAAAAAGAGGCGGAGGGACGTTCCTTTTCCGAGATCAAAGACGAGTTAAAAGAACAGCTTTTGACGCAAAAAAAGCAGACGGTTTATATGGAGACATTAAAAGAACTTGAAGCAAAATACGGCGTAGAGCGAAAGGGGTAATTATGGGAGGAAATCTGCCGAAAGATCCGGTGATGCTGCTTAGTTTTGTGAATACGCAGTTACGGGACAATTATTCGTCTTTAGAGGAGTTTTGCGCATCTTTTGACTGTTCAGAAGAAGCGCTTGCAGAAAAGCTCTGGGACATTCAATATAGATATGATGCAACGGGAAACCAGTTTATTTCAAGTTAGGAGGAAACAGTATGTGGGCATATGAAAGCGTATTTTATCAGATTTACCCGTTAGGGTTTTGCGGGGCGCCGTTTGAAAATGACGGGGCATTGGAGCATAGAATTTTAAAGGTGAAGGACTGGATTCCCCATATCAGGGAGCTTGGAGCGACGGCAATTTATTTTTCACCTGTGTTTGAATCCGACACCCATGGCTATAATACAAGGGATTACAAAAAAATTGACTGCCGTCTTGGGACAAATGAAGATTTTAAGGAAGTCTGCGACGCCCTTCACAAAGAGGGGATCAAAGTGGTTTTAGACGGCGTGTTTAACCATGTGGGGCGTGGATTTACGGCATTCCAAGACGTTTTAAAAAATCGGGAAAATTCCCCGTACAAAGATTGGTTCCATATCAATTTCGGTGGAAATTCCAATTATAACGACGGGCTTTGGTACGAAGGCTGGGAAGGAAACTATGATTTGGTGAAGTTAAACCTTTACAATCCGGCAGTTGTGGAGCATATTTTTTCCGCAGTGAAAAGCTGGGTGGAGGAGTTTGACATCGACGGGCTGCGTCTGGACGTGGCGTACTGCTTAACGCCGGACTTTTTAAGGCAGCTTCGGCAGTTTACGGACGGATTAAAAGAGGAGTTCTTTTTGCTAGGGGAAACGCTTCACGGGGACTACAACCAGTGGATGAATCCGCAGATGCTGCATTCCGTCACAAATTATGAATGCTATAAGGGTTTGTTTTCAAGCTTTAATTCCATGAATATGTTTGAAATCGTCCACTCCCTGCTCCGCCAGTTCGGGCCGGAAAACTGGACGCTTTATAAGGGACAGCATCTGCTGTCGTTTGTTGATAACCATGATGTCTCAAGGATTGCATCAAATCTGACGAACGAAAAGCATCTGCCGTTAATTTACGCAATGGCATTTGGGATGCCGGGGATTCCCTGCGTTTACTATGGCAGTGAATGGGGCGCAAAAGCGGCAAAACAGGAGGGAGATCCTGCGCTTCGGGCAAGTTTTGATAAGCCTGTGGAAAATGAGCTGACGGAGTGGATTGCAAAACTTGCAGGCGCAAAGGTAAGCTCTGAGGCGTTAAATTACGGATCGTTCCGTTCGGTTTTATTGACAAATAAGCAGTGCATTTTTGAGCGTAAATCAGACAATGAGCGTGTTCTTGTGGCAATTAATGCGGACAGCGAAGCGTTCCATGCGCATTTTGACGCAGGATGCGGCATGGCGGTGGATTTGATTACCGGAGAAGAACATGACTTTGGCGGCGGAAGCGAGCTGAAAGCATATAGCGCATCTTTCTGGAAGATGGAAAAGTAAATATAAAAAATAATTAAAAATTATTGACACATATTATTAATACATGTAAAATAGTGTAAAAAGGAGGTGATGAGGATGCCTGCAAACATTTTGGCAATGACAAAGAGTGAAGAAATGATGATGGATATTTTCTGGTCCAGCGAGAAACCTCTTACAAGTGTGGACATAGTAAATATGAAGGTAAAAGACAGTTGGTGTAATGGGCTTGTGCATAATATCATAAGGGCTTTGCTAAAGAAAGGCCTGCTTGAAGAATGCGGCATGGAACATTACGGCACGCAGTACGCCAGAAAATTGAAACCATCTTATACGCGGGAAGAATATGCGGCTAAATTTTTAATTTCCAAAATGGATGGAAAAGCTTCGATGTCGAAAGTGATCGTTGCCCTTGCAGAAGATGAGGATAAAGAAGAAATGATAGAAGAATTAGAAAGCATTATTCGAGATCTGCGTAATGGAGATGCAGAGCAGAGAAGGGAAAGCTAAAATGAGAGCTAGGCTATGGGGATTGTATGAAACCGGTAAGAAGCAGTAAGGGGGTTTCATAAAATGAAAATTACGTTTTATTCAATTATAATGGCGGTATTTTCCAGCGGCGCATTAATTGGGATTATCTATAAAGTACGGAAAAAGGCTTGTTTTTCAAAACGGTTTGGGTATATTTGCATTGTGTTGATGTACTTGCTCTGTATCTTAAGGGTTTTTATGCCAATAGATTTTGAGTCTACGATAGGGATACCTATGCGTGGCGTTTATTCAGACTTTATGGATGTCCTGTGTTTTCAAACATACGAAATCGGAAGGCATGAATTTGTCATTGTGCAGGTTCTGCTTCTTGTGTGGGCGCTTACTGCAGGCTGGCAGATTGTGAGATTTATTTTGGACTACAGACGGGCTGGTAGGATACTGGCAATGTTGCCGGAACGGAAAGATACACAGTGCAAAAGGCTGATGCAAAGCGTGTATGAAAAGACAGGAAAAGTACATCGTGTGACTGTATTATATGGAGAAGGAATCCATATGCCAATGGGTATGGGGATACGGGACTGGAAAATATTTCTGCCGGAGAGGGAATATACGGACGAAGATTTGTATTACATACTATTGCATGAATATACACATTTCCTAAATTGGGATTTATGCGTGAAAATAGTGGTACATATTTTTTGCTGTATTTTCTGGTGGAATCCGCTCGTATATTTCATCAGGGAAGACTTAGACAAAAGCCTTGAAATGAAATGTGATTTAAGCATTACTGAAAAACTGACCGGAATCGAAACAGCGGATTATCTTCAAACGATTGTCAAAAGCATTAAGGCGGCTTCAGGGAAGAAAAAGTTTTCCGGCGTACACCATGCAGTTTCATTGGGAGATGGGAAAAGCTGCGAGATAACGGAGCGTTTTCGCGTAGTAGCGGAAAATAAGAAAAATGAAGAACAGAATAAGAAAAGCATACTGCTTTGGCTGGCAGTATTTGGGATTGTATGGACAGTGTCCTATAGCGTTCTGCTACTTCCTTCGTATGAAGCGCCAATCGAGGAGATTGAAGATGTGCCGGGCGCTGTTGCGATTACGCCGGAAAATTCTTATGTCTTGTTTGAAGATGGAAAATATTATTTAATTTTAGAAGTACCCGAAGAAATATTTAGAGATGAAATTAGTGAAAGTGAAGTAAAACTTTTTGAGGAAGCTGGACTTGAAGTTAGGGGGATAAATGATGAGAAAGAAGAAAGTTCTATTTTTAGCCGCATTTTTGAGTTTGCAAGTGGTATTTTTTGGTGGAATTGCAAAGCCTGAGACAGTTGAAGCAAAAACGCCGGAAATACAGACATTCACGGCTGATAAAATCGTTATAAAATATAGAACGTATAATGGGAGATTGCAGTATCGCAGATGGAATGACTCAAAGCAGTGCTGGGTTGATAAGAATTGGATTTATGTGTAAGAAATGGGCAGGTTATCCGACGGATTTCCTGCCTGTTTTCTATAAAAAAGCATCAAATGCAAAGAGCCATTTGATGCTTTTAAATTATAACGTTATTTCGCGTCCATTTTTCTTGCGGTTTCTGTACAGCATCGCTGCGCTTGGATTACTGCATTGCGCATTCCGCATTCTTCTAATTTTGCAACGGCGGCTATGGTTGTTCCTGCCGGAGAACAGACGGCGTCTTTTAATTTGGCCGGATGCGTTCCGGTTTCTAAGACCATCTTTGCGGCGCCATATACTGCCTGCGCGGCAAATTTATAAGCCTGCGTCCGTGGCATTCCGTCTGCAACGGCGGCGTCTGCCATAGCTTCAATAAACAGATAGACGTAAGCCGGAGAAGATCCGCTGACGCCGATTACGGCGTTCATTAAAGTCTCCGGCACAACTTCCGCTTTGCCAAAACTTTTAAAAACTGTCTTTACAAACTGCAGTTCTTCCGGTGACACATGTTCGTTTGGCGTTAAAGCAGACATTGCTTCTAAAACCTGAGCGGGCGTATTTGGCATAGCGCGTATGAGTTTCACGGGTTTTGCAAATAGCTCGTTTAGTTTCGCAAGTGAAATGCCGGCGGCAATCGAAACAATGAGTTTCTCCGAATCCGTAATCTCCCTGATTTCTTCAATTACAGTTTGGAACTGGTATGGTTTGACTGCCAGAAAAACCAGATCGGAATTTTGCGCTACCTCTGCGTTATGTAATGTGACACGGATGCCGTAAGCTTCTGAAAGACGGTCTAAAGTCGCTTGGGAATGCGCGCTTGCGATAAGCCGTTCTTTGTCGCATAGCCCGGAGCTTATAATTCCGCTTATCATAGAGGAACCCATGTTCCCACAGCCGATGAAACCGATTTTTTTGTCAGCCATAACTTAGAAATCAGTCAGGTCAGCTTTCCTTTTCTCAAGGAATGCGCCCATGCCTTCCTGTTTGTCGTGGGTAGAGCAGGTGATGCCGAATAAGTTTGCTTCCATCTCTACAGCGTTTTTAATGTCCATGTCATAGCCGTTGTTGATGGCTGCTTTTGCGATTGAAACAGCGTAGCTTCCTTTAGAGATGATTTTCTTTGCCATAGCGGAAGCGGTTGGCATTAATTCTTCTTTGGCAACTACTTTATTGACAAGGCCGATGCGGTACGCTTCGTTTGCATCGATGTTGTCGCAAGTGAAAATCAGCTCTTTGGCGCGTCCCATGCCGACTAGGCGGGCAAGCCTTTGCGTACCGCCAAATCCCGGGATAATGCCAAGGCCGCATTCCGGCTGCGCAAAGCTTGCATTGTCAGAAGCGATGCGGATATCGCATGCCATAGCGATTTCACAGCCGCCGCCGAGCGCAAAGCCGTTGATGGCAGCGATAGTGACTTGTCTCATGTTCATCAGTTTAAAGAAAGGAACAGAAGCTTTCATGCCGAATGTCCGCGCCTCTGCCGCAGAGAAATTCACCATTTCCGCAATATCAGCTCCGGCTACGAATGACTTAAATTCATTGCCTTTTTTATCAGCCCCGCCAGTTAAGATGACAACCTTAATGTCGTCTCTACCTTCAATTTCCGTTAATACTTCCGTTAATTCGTCTAAAGTTTCGGAATTAAGCGCATTTAATGCGGCAGGCCTGCTGATTTTCAGCACAGCGATTTCATCAGCTACTTCTAAAACTAAGTTATTCATGTTAAATATCCTCCTGTGTTTTTAAATTTCAGATGACAAGGCGTTCATCTGTTACTATAGATCAAAATAATTATACACCTATGGCAGGCGTTTGACAATAAATGAAGCGTAAATTTTATGCTTCGAATAAAAACAAGCTCCCCTGCATACCATTAAAATGGGATTGCAGGGGAGTTTCCTGTCAGCCTGCAGGATGTGGACGTCAGGCAGACTTATTTTTTTGCTTTCTTTTCAAAAAAACTGTCAATATTTTTCTTGATTTCGTCAGGCTTTAGCGTTTTAATCAAATATCCGGCGGGTTTTAGCGAAAGGACTTTTTGGATGCTTTCCTTATCGCTTCTTCCGGTTAGGAAAATAACCGGGGTATCCGCTATTTCTTTTTCGGAACGGATCATTTCAAGCACCTGCCTGCCGTCACATACTGGCATTTCATAGTCTAAAAGAATCAAATCTGGTTTATCGAGAACCAGTGTCCGGATAGCCGAAAATCCTGACTGGGCAGTGGAAATCTCATAATCTGAGCTGAGTAAGTCCGTGATTGCCTTAAGTATGATAGCGGAATCGTCCACAATCAGTATTTTCTGGCGTTTTTGTTTTTCATTTTTGTTTAGATATTTTTCAATTTCCTCCATTGCAGTTTCCGCCTGTAAGGAATCCTGCTGTTTCTGAGAGAGTAAATGAGGCGCAATAAAGCAAAAGGCAAAATATCCGGCTCCTCCGGTGTTAAATAACAGGCTGCTCTGTAAGTCTTTTTGCTCAAGGACTTTTTGGAACTGTTCATAAGTCAGAAGATTTTCTGATTTTAAATCAAAGGAATCGGAGGACGGAAAATGCTTTCGGATATTGTCGGCGAACTGCCGCGCAGTGTATCGGGTAGCGTTTACTATCATGGTATTTAATTCGTTAGATTCATCGCAAATCATTTTGCCGATGGTATTTACCAAAAGCTTTTCTTCAAAAATAAAAATCATTTCCCATTCTTGTCCCTGTTCGGAGGCATATGACAGACGGTAGTAGATGCCGTTTCCAAATTTTTCTCCGCCATAATGTTCACTGATGATTTGCGCGTCTAACTGGAACAGGTTATAGATTAGTTTGATTACGGTATTTTTCATGGCAAGCTGTTCTTCCTCAGGCAGCAGGTTTTCCCATTTGCTGACCGTTTTTCCCGTAATTGCGCGGTCTTCCGTTAATGTGTGCCCAATCAGCCAGCCGGCGCAGACCCCCAGAAAATGGCTGACGGCGCTTGAGGAATATCCGGTCTGTTCCAGCTCACGTTCTAATGCCGGAAGGGTTTTTTGGCGGAATTTATCGTGAAGTTTCCTATGCGTCTCAAATCCTTCATAGTGAATGGAAGCCATATAGACTTCTTCTTCTGTAAAATGTTTTAAGGCATGGTCTTTAAAGTATTTGATGCCTTCTTGGCAGACCCATTGGCTTTTGGATTCTTTTTCGTTCATGCTAAACAGACGGTTCATAATGCCAAATAGCTTTTTGTGTTCTTTGTCGATAATGTCGACTCCAACGTTATAGCGTTCCTGCCAGATTAATTGATTCTTCATTTGATTCCTCTCCTTCAATAGTAAATTATCTGATATTATATGCGGAACATTTTCTTTCAGTATATCATATCTAAAATTTTTTTGCCATTTTTTCAAAAAATTCTTCATTAGTCGATAAAAATAACAAATTTTTTACAATAAAAATTTTTTGTATGAGGTATTTGTTAATTCGAAAGAAAATCAGGATATTTCAGACAACCAAAAGCAAAGAAACGTAGTATAATAAAGAGAAATCAGGAGAGGAGATTTAAGTATGAAATTGAAAAGAATTGTATCGTTCTTTATGGCGGCAGTTTTGTGTGTTACATTCGTTCAAACGTATCCGGCATATGCAGAAGAAAGCATTGGAAGCGACGTCTTGCCGGAAATGGCGGAAGATGCCGCGCTGGAAGCGGATGAAAATGTTTTGCCGGAAGATGGAGCTGATCCGGATCAGGAGCCGGCGCCAAGCATTTCAAAAGCGGAAGTAAAAAATCTGAAAGCTGTTTATGATCCCGCCACAGATAAAGTTTCCTTTACATTTGAAAGGAATGCAGACTGTCAGTATGTGGATATCCGTATCCAAGAAGATGTGATTGTAGCGGGGCTGGACGGGGAGGCTTATGTCTACAACTGTGGGAATTTGGACGATGGCGCGGTATATCAGGCAGAGATACTTACTTATGATAAAGAAATGAAAGCCGGAAAGACGGCAGTTGTGTCCTTTGAGATCAAATACAGGCCGGCATTTGTAGAGGAAGTGGACGCCGATTATAATTTGGAGAAAAAAGTTTTAATTATAGACTGGGACGGAGAAAACATCAAAAGCGTTGACATTTATCAAGATGATCTGCTTTTGGCGGAAAAAGTCTCTGCTGAGAAGCTGACAGAAGGCAGGCTGATTTTAGACAAGCATGAACTGGAAGCGAACAGCAAGCACACTTACCGCGTTGTTCCATTTGATAAGTCAGGAAAAGCAGGAGCGGAAAAGAGCGCGCTTCTTGAAGTGGACGATTATGTGGCGAGAATTGAAAATGCAGAGATAGACTATAACGAGATTGCAAAGCAGATTACAATGAAATGGGAAGACGTTTACACGGAAAAAGTTTCCATATACCTAAACGATGAAACGCTTGTTGAAAATTATCAGGAAAAGACATATTCGCTCAACTGCGTTTTGCAGCCGGGAGCCGCTTATGTCATTACAATTCTGCCATATAATTCGAAAGGCGATGAGGGAGAGGAGGAGGAAGAAGACGTTTCCTATGGCTACTTTGAAGTTCCGGATGAGCCTGACGTCAGGTTAAAGAGTAAAGACGTAAAAGACAGCTCAGGTCATATGACAGGTTTTACGAAGCCGGCAGTCCATGTTAGCTGGGACGCCCAAGCGTCTGCGGTTTATGAAATCTACCGCGCGACGAAGAATAAGAAAAACGCTTATACATGGATTGCCAATGTAAAGCCGGAGAAGGAAGGCTATTATACATATGTAGATGAAAAAGTGGATTTTGAAACATACTACTACAAAGTGCGCCGGAAAATTACAAAGGATGCGTATACGGAACAGGAGCTTTTTACTGCGTTATCGGATGCGGACGGCGTAAAAGTGCATGTGCCAAAGCCGGAAGCGCGGGCAGAACTAAACAAAGACGGCAACACAGTCCTAACGATGGACTGCAAAAAGGATTTCGTATCTGGTTTTGACATTTACCGCAAATCCGGTTCAGAGAACTACAAAAAAATAGCGACGATTACGGAAAGCGTTTTTACAGACAAAAACATGAAGTTTGGCAGATCTTACAGTTACAAAGTGAAGGCGTATTACTATGATACGGAAAAGAACAGAAAAGTTTACAGCGCTTTTTCTAAAAATGCAAGAGTGAAAAACACTGTAAGCGGGATAGAAGCGCAGGCTGTGGCTGTTTCGGAAGATACGGTGAAACTTTCTTGGACGCCTTCCGCTAATGTAAAGGAATATGAGATTTATTATAAAACGGGGACGCAGGGCGATTCTTATGTGTTATTGAAGAAAACGAAGCAGACTTCTTTGAAACAGAAGTTTTCCAAATCGGGCAATTATACTTTTATGGTAAAAGCCTGCAAGACGACGGCATCTGGCAAAACTTATTTCACAAGCGTGGAAGTTTCCTGTAAAATGGGCTTTTCGGCGCCACGCGGCGTAAAAAAAAGAAAGACTTCTTATGAAATCAACTCTGCGGCAAACCAGATTATCCAGAAAGACACGATTTCTTGGAACCGCGTGTATGGGGCGAAGGGCTATGAAATTGAAGTCTATAATCCTGTTACGAAAAAATATCAACGCATTGCAAAAATAAAATCGGATACGAAAACGAGTTATACCGTTTCTAATCCGGTCATTGCAAACGCGCAAAGCATAAAATACCGCGTCAACGCATATGCGGGCAAATCCAAGAAAAAGGGCGATTCAGTAGAAATCGTTCCGGTTCTTGGGAAGGTAAAGCAGGCGAGCGCATCCAGTCAGGGCAAAAAAGTAAAAATAAGCTGGAAAGGCGTTGTCGGCGCGGAAGCTTATCAGGTGTACCGTTCCAATGGACGGACGATGCTTCTTATCGGCAAGACGGAGAAAACGTCCTTAACGGATATGGGCGTAAGCGCGGACATATCCTATCAATACTATGTGGAAGCAGTGAACGTGAGCCAGAATTTAGTGTCTGAAAAGAGCGCTCCGGCAAGCTTTAAGGCAAAACCGGAAAAAATGAGTTCTTTAGAGGCGGAAAATAAAACGTCGGGGACTGTGCAGTTAAAATGGAAATCAGTCAAAGGCGCCCGCAGTTATGTTATTTACTATAAGACGTCTTCTTCGGCAAAATATGAAAAAATTGCGGAAGTTCCGGCAAAACAGAAGTCGTATGAGCACAAGGATCTTCCTGTCGGAGCGACGGGTTATTATAAAGTAACAGCGAAACAGGTAAACAGCGGCGGCATTTCGGTTGAAACGAAACCATCATTTACACAAGTGAAAATCAGCCGGTAGCTGAGAGAAAGGAGCGGATATGAAGATAGAAGAATTTGAGCTAGAGCTTCTGGTTCGTCCGCTCCTTGTCTGGTTTTCCTCTCATGCAAGAATACTGCCGTGGAGGGAAGACCCATCGCCATACCGTGTATGGGTGTCGGAAATTATGCTGCAGCAGACGCGTGTAGAGGCGGTGAAACCCTATTTTGAGCGTTTTGTGGAAACGCTTCCTGATGTAAAGGCATTGGCGGATTGTGAAGAAGAAAAGCTTTTAAAATTATGGGAAGGGCTTGGATATTATAACAGGGCCAGAAATCTTAAGACGGCGGCAAAACAGGTTATGGAGGACTATGGCGGCCGGATTCCGTCCGAATGCGAAGCATTGTTAAAGCTAAAAGGAATCGGGCATTATACGGCGGGCGCCATTGCATCTATTGCCTATGGCAAGCCAGTCCCCGCTGTAGATGGGAACGCGCTCCGTGTTCTTTCGAGAGTGACGGGAGATGACAGCGATATTGCGAAACAGTCTGTGCGCTCCAATATGGAAACGGTATTGGCGCAAGTAATCCCGAAAGATCGCGCCAAAGCGTTCAATCAGGCGTTGATGGAATTAGGCGCAACGGTCTGTCTGCCAAATGGAGAGCCGAAATGCGGCGAGTGCCCATGGAAGGGACTTTGCGTTGCAAAGGCGGAAAACCAAACAAAACGCCTTCCCGTTAAGAGCAGACCAAAAAAACGGAAAATCGAGAAGCGGACGGTCTTTTTGATTCGGGACGGGGAAAAAGTTATACTCCGGAAACGTCCGCAGGAAGGTCTGTTAGCGGGTATGTATGAATTTCCAAATACGCTTGGCAGCTTTACTTCTGAAGAAGCGCTTTCTTTTGTAAAACAGATGAACCTGACGCCCTTAAGAGTGGAGCCGCTCGATGCGGCGAAACATATTTTTTCACATGTGGAGTGGCAGATGAAAGGCTATCTGGTGCGGGTGGAAGCGTTAGAAGAAGGGGAATCTGATTTGTTATTTGCGGAAGCGGCGGATTTTAAAGAAAATTACCCTATGCCTTCTGCATTTGCGGCGTATGCCAAATATCTGAATATCTGCCATGGGAAAAACCGTTTCGGAGAAGGACAGGAATAAAAAGAGGGAGCCGGTGTATAGACACCGGCTTATTTTATGAAAAAGATTTATGAAAAGTGAAGCAACTCACTATCTTCTGGGAGGAACCTTGCATAAAGCAAGGTATGAAAAATTCGAAAAGTGTAGTTATTTTTGTTTTGATTCGATAAATACAGTATAATCAGGATTTGTGAAGCTGATATTTACATAATATGATAAATTTGTAAACAATTTATGAATGAGCGTTTCTTGCATAGGGGAGAGAAAACGTGTATAATGAAACGAGTTTTAAAAATGACAATTTTGGAGGATTTTCTATATGTATGATAGCATTGTGATCGGTTCTGGCGCTGCGGGGAGCGTAACAGCGCGCCAGTTGGCGGAAGTTGGGAAACGCGTTTTGGTTTTAGAAAAACGGCCGCATATTGCAGGAAACTGTTATGATAAGCCGGATAAATTTGGGATTCTAATTCATGTATATGGCCCGCATATTTTTCATACAAATGAAGAAGAAGTGTTTGAATTTTTGTCGCAGTTTACGGACTGGCGTCTATTTGGGCATGAGGTGGCGGCGAATGTGCATGGGGAGCTGATTCCGATCCCGTTTAACTTAAATACGCTGCATAAAGTCTATGATGAAGAAAAAGCAAGCCGGCTAGAGGCGGTTTTAATCAGGGAATATGGCGAAGGAAGCCGCGTTCCGATTATGAAACTTCGGGAAAATTCAAATCCTGAGATAAAGGCGATTGCCGGTTATGTGTATGAAAATGTGTTTTTACGCTATACAATGAAGCAGTGGGGGCAAAAACCCGAAGAAATCAGTCCGGAGGTGACGGCTAGGGTTCCGGTTTTAATTTCCCATGACAACCGTTATTTTCAAGATAAATATCAGGGGATGCCTAAAGAAGGCTATACGGCGATGTTTGAAAAGATGTTGGATCATGCGAATATTACGGTCCGGCTTTCGGCGGACTGCAAAGACTGCATGGAATTTTTGCCAGACCGCGTATTGTTTGAAGGGAAAGAATTTACAGGCAGCGTCATTTACACGGGGGCGTTAGACGAGCTTTTTGACTGGAAATATGGACGGCTGCCGTACCGCTCATTGGATTTTCAGTTTGAACATTTAGATATGGATAGTTTTCAGGGACGCAGCGTAGTAAATTATACGGTCAGCGAGGAGTTTACGCGGATAACGGAGTTTAAGCATCTGACGGGCCAGACGGATACTGACGGCACGACGATTGTGCGGGAATATCCGTTTGCATATACAGGCGCCAAAGGCGAGATTCCTTATTATGCGATTTTGAATGAAGAAAACCAAATGCTATACCAAAAATATGCAGATTTGGTGAAACCGCTTCAAAATGTATATTTGTTGGGCAGGCTTGCAGAATATAAATATTACAATATCGATGCGATTGTGAAACGGGCGCTAGAGTTAGCGGAAACGATAAGGAGATAAGAAATGAAATTATTAACGATTGCCATTCCATGTTACAATTCAGAGGATTATATGGAAAACTGCATTAAATCCCTGCTTTGCGGCGGAGATGATGTGGAAATTTTGGTGATTAATGACGGGTCAAAGGATATGACCCCGGAAATTGCCAATGCTTACGAAAAAAAATACCCAAATATTGTCCGCGCAATCCATCAGGAAAACGGCGGGCATGGCGCGGCTGTGAATGCGGGGATCTTAAACGCCAAAGGGATCTTTTTTAAGGTCGTGGACAGCGACGACTGGGTAGATCAGGAAAGTTACCGCGCGATACTTGCAAAATTGCGGGAATTTGTAGGTGGAAGCGAAACGTTAGATATGTTAATCAGTAATTTTGTCTATGAAAAGCAGGGGGCGAAACACAAAAAAGTAATGCGGTATACGACAATGTTTCCGCAGAACCGTCTGTTTTGCTGGGAGGATGCGAAGCATTTTATGAAAGGGAAGTATATCCTTATGCACTCGGTCATTTACCGCACGAAACTGCTTAGGGACTGTAAACTGGAATTGCCAAGGCATACGTTTTATGTGGACAATCTTTTTGTGTATGAGCCGCTTCCGTATGTGAAAAATATGTATTACTTGAATGTGGATTTTTACAGGTATTTTATTGGGAGGGCGGATCAGTCTGTCAATGAAAAAGTAATGATTAGCCGGATTGACCAGCAGATTAAAGTCAATAAGATTATGGTAGATGCGTATGACCTTTGGAAAATCCCAAACCGGAAGTTAAGGAAATATATGTTTAATTATCTCGAAATTATTACGGTAATTTCAACAGTAATGATGATACGCTCCGGCACAAAAGAAAATTTAGAGAAAAAACGGGAGCTATGGAATTATATCAAACAGCAGGATATACGGCTCTTTCACAGACTGCGGAATGGAATTATGGGACATACAATGAACCTTCCGGGAAAAGGCGGAAGAAAGATTTCGATTGCTGCTTATAAGATTTCGCAAAAGGTGGTGGGCTTTAATTAGAACAGGGGCAAGAACTTTTTTACAAAATCTTAAGAAAAATCAAAAAAAGTTCACGAAGTTCATATTGCTTTTGATTCCATGAACCCCTATAATAGAACATAGCAGCCAGCGAAGAAGGCATTGGCTGTTTTAATATGCAGAATCAAATGATCTGCCGTACGGAGGAGATTATGGACAACCAAGAACCAAATAAGCAGAACAACAACCGCAATAATAAAAACGGCCAAGTTGTTATGACTTTTATTATGGTAACGCTCGTGGCGCTGTTTATAATGAGCATTGTATCGAATAAAGTCACCCAGCAGTTCAATCAGGAAATTTCTTATACGGAGTTTTTAGAGAAAGTGGAATCTGGGGAAGTGGAAAGCGTCAAATTTACGGGCGCGCAGATAAACATTACCCAGAAAGCCAAAAAAGAGTCCCGGTTTAAACCGACCTATTATACCGGACTGGTCAATGACTATGAAATGATCGAGCTTCTGAAAAAGCATAAAGTAGAAATTTTCGGATATATACCGGACAACACTTCAACATGGATTTATAATATATTAAGTTTTGTGATCCCGCTTGCTTTGGTATGGATACTTCTTGTCTTTTTGATGAAGCGCATGGGCGGCGGCGGAGTTATGGGCGTTGGCAAGACGACGGCCAAAGTCTATGTAGAAAAATCGACGGGCGTGACCTTTTTAGACGTTGCGGGGCAGGACGAAGCGAAAGAATCTTTGCAGGAAGTCGTGGATTTTCTGCATAACCCGAAAAAATACCGTGACATAGGGGCAAAACTTCCCAAAGGCGCCTTGCTTGTAGGACCGCCCGGCACCGGAAAAACACTGTTGGCAAAAGCCGTTGCCGGAGAAGCGAAGGCTCCGTTTTTCTCCCTTGCAGGCTCTGACTTCGTAGAGATGTTCGTCGGCGTAGGCGCATCCCGCGTCAGGGATTTGTTTAAAGAAGCCCAGAAACAGGCGCCCTGTATTATTTTTATTGACGAGATCGATGCGATTGGAAAGAGCAGGGATTCAAGATTTGGCGGCGGCAATGACGAACGCGAACAGACGTTAAACCAGCTTTTAGCTGAAATGGACGGTTTTGACACTTCGAAAGGTTTATTAATCCTTGCGGCGACAAACCGGCCGGAGGTATTAGACAAAGCGCTGCTCCGTCCCGGACGTTTTGACCGCCGGATTATTGTAGACAGGCCGGATCAAAAAGGCCGTTTAGAAACGCTTAAAGTCCATGCTAAAGATGTATTAATGGACGAAACTGTAGACCTTGAAGCCCTTGCGCTTGCGACGGCGGGCCTTGTAGGTTCCGATCTTGCAAATATGATTAATGAAGCCGCCATAAACGCCGTAAAGAACGGCCGGCAATTTGTCAACCAGTCGGATTTATTTGAAGCGTTTGAGCTTGTGGCAGTCGGCGGCAAAGAGAAAAAAGACCGCGTGATGAGTGAAAAAGAGAAACGGATTGTGTCTTATCACGAAGTCGGCCACGCAATGGTGACGGCTCTGCAGAAAAATACGGAACCGGTGCAAAAGATTACGATTGTGCCGCGTACCATGGGCGCGCTTGGCTATACGCTCCAGACGCCGGAAGAAGAAAAATTCCTTGACACGAAAGAGGAGCTTTTAGCGAAAATCACGACATTTATGGCTGGACGGGCGGCGGAAGAAATTGCGTTCCACTCTGTAACAAGCGGCGCGGCAAATGACATTGAGCAGGCAACGAAAATTGCAAAATCCATGATTACAAGGTTTGGAATGTCGGAAAAATTCGGCATGATGAATTTAGTTTCCGTCGAGAGCCAGTATTTAGATGGCAGGGCTGTAATGAATTGCGCAGAGAAAACAGCCGCGCAGGTAGATAAAGAAGTGTTAAAGATTATCAACGAATGCTATGCGCATGCGACGAAACTCCTCAATGACAACAGAGAGACATTAGACAAAATTTCAGACTATCTGTTTTCCAATGAAACGATTACCGGTAAAGAATTTATGAAACTGTTCCGGGAACTACAGGGCTTGCCGGAGCCGGAAGAAGAAAAAACGCAATCGTAAAATTTAGGAGATGCAAATTATGTTTGAACTAGATGAGGAACTAAAAAAACTCCCGGATCAGCCGGGAGTTTATATTATGCGGGACAAACAAGACGCCATCATATATATCGGAAAAGCGGTTTCCCTAACCAAACGCGTGCATCAGTATTTTCGGGCAAGCCATAATGAGGGGATTAAAAAGGCTCAGATGGTGAAAAAAATTGCAAGGTTCGAGTATATTATCACAGACTCCGAATTAGAGGCTCTTGTTCTGGAATGTAATTTAATCAAAGAGCACCGTCCAAAATATAATACTATGCTCCGCGACGATAAAACATATCCGTATATCAAGGTGACTCTGGGGGAAGCGTTCCCAAGAGTCCTTTTTGCGCGCCAGATGAAAAAAGACAAATCCAGATATTTTGGCCCCTATACAAGCGGCGGAGCCGTTAAAGACACGATAGATTTATTAAATAAGCTATATGGCCTGCGCACATGCAGCCGCGTTCTGCCAAGGGATATTCAAAAAGAGCGTCCCTGCCTTAATTATCACATCAAACAGTGCAAAGCCCCTTGTCAGGGATACATATCGCAGGAAGAATATGCCAAAAACGTAGAAGCGGCAATCCGTTTTTTAAATGGGGACTATCAGCCAGTGATTCAGGAATTAGAAGGCAAAATGCTAGAAGCCTCGAAAAGTATGGAATTTGAAAAAGCAATGGAATACAGGGACTTATTAAACAGCATAAAGCAAATTGCGCAAAAACAGAAAATTACCGATTCAAACGCCGAAGACCGGGACGTAATCGGCGTAGCAAACTCCGGGGAAGATGCAGTTGTGCAAGTATTTTTTATCCGCGGCGGCAAACTAATCGGCAGAGAGCATTTTTACATGAAAATAGCGGCAGAAGACGCCATACAGCAAATACTGGCCGTGTTCTTAAAGCAATATTATGCCGGAACGCCCTTTATCCCAAAACGAATCATGCTGCCGTCAGAAATTGAAGAAAGAGAAATAATCGAAGAATGGCTTACAAAACGCCGCGGGCAGAGAGCTTATATCAAAATACCAAAAAAAGGAATGAAAGAAAAATTAGTTGAGTTAGCCAACAAAAACGCAAACCTGATATTATCCCAAGACAAAGAGAAAATGAAACGTGAAGAAGGCCGGACAATAGGGGCCGTAAAAGAAATAGCCGGATTACTAGGGTTAAACGGAATCGTCCGAATGGAAGCGTATGACATATCCAATATCAGCGGCTTCCAGTCCGTAGGTTCAATGGTTGTATACGAAAAAGGAAAACCCTGCCGCAGCGATTACCGGAAATTCCGTCTCAAAACAGTCTCAGGGCCAGACGATTACGCATCCATGTACGAAGTATTAACAAGACGGTTTGAGCACGGAACAAAAGAGCGTGGGGAACTAATGGAAAAAGGACTAGAAGATTCCTACGGAAGCTTCACAAAATTTCCGGATTTAATTCTAATGGACGGCGGCAGAGGCCAAGTCAACGTTGCGTTGCGGGTACTAGAAGAACTGCATATAGAAATACCAGTCTGCGGCATGGTAAAAGACGACAACCACAGAACACGCGGCCTATACTTCCAAAACAAGGAAATTCCCATAGACAAAGACAGCGAAGGCTTCCATCTAATCACAAGAATACAAGACGAAGCGCACAGATTTGCAATCGAATACCACAGATCCCTGCGAAGCAAAGGCCAAGTCCATTCCGTCTTAGACGAAATACAAGGAATCGGCCCGTCCAGAAGAAAAGCCCTAATGATGCGTTACGCATCACTAGAAGCAATCCGCGCCGCAAGCATAGAAGAATTAGCCGAAACGCCCTCCATGAACATGCAGGCGGCAAAAGCCGTATACGAGAAATTCCACGAATAAAAATAAAAAAACCAAATAATTTAAAAACCAAAAAAGAAAAAAGATCCACAAAATCTCTCATCCACCAACTGCCCATCAGAAAAACATTTAAAAAGATCCGTTCCCAAAACCTTGCCGCGGCAGAAGGAACTTTATATTCCAATGAAGACTGCTACTGGCTTCTAAGAGCGAAAGCGTGTCTGAATGGAATATAAAGTTCCTTCTGCCGCCCCAATCCACCCCAAATCTTTAAAAATTTTTTTCAAAATCATTTCCCCCTCCCCATATTGCTGATCCGTCCAAAATATGCTATACTAAATCAATCAATATCTGACTAAAATCACAGAGTAAAGGAGACGCTATTTATGGAAGGTGTTAGTGTAGCAAAAATTGCAAAAAAGATGAAACTGAACAATTTTACAGATGGCATTAACTTAAATGACCATAGAATTGTAATTGCCGACGTCAACCGTCCGGCGCTGCAGTTAAATGGATTTTTTGAGCATTTTGAGCAGCTTCGCGTAGAGATTATTGGAACGGTCGAATACGTCAACTTACAGAAAAAGACAGAAGAAGAACGCAAAGAGCTCTATGACGCGTTTTTATCTTTTGACATTCCATGCGTCATATTCTGCCGCGGATTTGAGCCGGACCCGATGTTTTTAGAAGCCGCAAACCGCAATAAAGTCCCGGTTCTTGGAACGGAACAGGCGACGTCGGAATTTATGGCTGAGCTAATCAATAAATTGACGGAAGAATTAGCGCCCTGCATTACCATTCATGGGGTATTGGTAGACGTCTATGGGGAAGGACTGCTTATTATGGGGGAAAGCGGCATTGGGAAAAGCGAAGCCGCTTTAGAGCTTGTCAAACGCGGGCACCGTCTTGTGACAGATGATGTTGTGGAAATACGGAAAATCAACGAGCATACTTTAGTCGGAACGTCACCGGAAATTACAAGATACTTTATCGAGTTACGAGGAATCGGCATTATCAACGTCAAAACCCTGTTTGGCGTAGAATGCGTCAAGGAAAAGCAAAATATCGATTTAGTCATTAAACTTTCCGATTGGAGAAAAGAGGACAATTACGACCGTTTTGGCATGGAGGAAGAATACACGGAGATTTTAGGAAATCAAGTTGTCTGCCATTCTCTGCCAATCCGTCCGGGCAGGAATCTTGCGGTCATCTGTGAAGCCGCTGCAGTGAATCACCGCCAGAAAAAAATGGGCTATAACGCCGCGCAGGAACTGTACCGCCGCGTACAGGCAAATTTTGAAAAAAATAGTGAAAATGAATAAGAAAGAAGATTAAAAGAATGGAAAACAAAAATGCTTGGGTAAAATATCCCGAAGGAAAAGAGAGAGACAAAGTGATGGGCTTTGCAAATGAATACCGGAAATTTATTTCGAAATGCAAAACGGAGCGGGAATGCGTCGATGAGTTTGAAGCATTGGCGAAAGCCGCCGGTTTTACGGAATTAAAACAGCGGATTCAAATTGGGGAGCCAATTATGGCAGGCGAGAAAATTTACGTCAGCCATATGGGAAAAGCGATGGCTCTTTTTGTCATTGGAAAACAGAGTTTAGAAAATGGAATGAATATTTTAGGCGCCCACATTGATTCCCCGCGTCTGGATTTAAAACAGGTTCCGCTTTATGAAGATACGGAAATGGCAATGTTTGACACACACTATTACGGCGGGGTAAAAAAATACCAGTGGGTGACAATGCCACTGGCGATCCATGGCGTATTTGCCAAAAAAGACGGCTCTGTGACGAAAGTCAGCATAGGGGACAAACCGGAAGATCCTGTCTTTGGGATTAGTGACCTTTTGATCCATCTTTCCGGCGAACAGTTGGAGAAAAAAGCCGCAAAAGTTATTGAAGGCGAAAAACTTGATCTTCTGATCGGCAGTATTCCACTGGACACGGAGCAGGAAAAAGAAGAAGCGAAAGAAACGGTTAAGAAAAATATTCTGCGGATTTTAGAAGAAACTTATCAGATTAAAGAAGAAGACTTTCTTTCCGCAGAGCTGGAAGTGGTTCCGGCAGGAGAAGCGCGGGATTATGGATTTGACCGCAGCATGATTATGGGTTATGGGCATGATGACAGGGTTTGCGCATACCCGTCGTTTTGCGCGCTCCTTGAAATGGAGGCGCCGGAAAAAACAAGCGTCTGTCTTTTGGTTGATAAGGAAGAAGTGGGAAGCGTCGGCGCGACGGGAATGCACTCAAAATTCTTTGAAGACGCTTTGGCGGAAATGATCAATTTACAGGGAAACTACTCGGAATTGTCTTTGCGGCGCGCAATGCGAAATTCAAGTATGCTTTCTTCTGACGTCAGCGCGGCGTTTGATCCGAATTATCCTGAAGTAACGGAAAAACGAAACGCCGCATACTTTGGAAAAGGATTGGTCTTTAATAAATACACAGGCTCAAGGGGGAAAAGCGGCTCAAATGATGCGAACGCAGAATATATGGCAAAAATCCGCAATATATTAGACCAGAAGCAGATTTCCTACCAAACGTCGGAACTTGGAAAAGTCGATCAGGGCGGCGGTGGAACGATTGCGTATATCTTGGCGAATTATGGGATGCAGGTAATTGACAGCGGGGTAGCGGTGCTTAATATGCACGCGCCTTGGGAAATTATCAGTAAAGTGGATTTGTATGAAGCATTGTTGGGTTATCAGGCGTTTTTAAAAGAGGCATAAGGCAGAGTGGAACGAATAATCAGAGAATTAGAACAAGTATTAGAAAAGGGGCAGATGCTGCTTAATGAGCCAATGGACCGCCACACGACATTTCGTGTGGGCGGTCCGGCAGATTATTATCTTATGCCAACGGCGGAAACGCTTCCAAAAACCATAAGCCTTTTGAAAGAATATCAAATTCCCGTCACGGTCATCGGCAACGGCAGCAATCTTTTGGTTTCGGATGCCGGCATCCGCGGAGCGGTGGTTGAAATCGGCAGGCGGATGTCAGACATATCCGTAGAAGGGGAAACTATTACGGCTAGGGCAGGCGCAATGCTTTCCCAAGTTGCGGTAAAAGCGTATAAAAACGGGTTGTCCGGCATGGAGTTTGCCGCTGGGATTCCGGGCAGCGTCGGCGGCGCAGTTGTGATGAACGCAGGGGCGTATGGCGGTGAGATAAAGGATATATTGGTTTTTGCCGATGTATTGGACAAAGATGGGGAAATAAAGACATTTACAAATGAACAGCTTGAATTTGGCTACCGCCAAAGCATCATTTCAAAACAGAATTATGTCGCAGTCTGCGCAAAGCTCCGTTTACATAAAGCGGAGCCACAGGCTGTGAAAAAGAAGATGGAAGATCTAAAAGAGCGGCGCATCAGCAAACAGCCGCTGGAATTTCCAAGCGCAGGCAGCGCATTTAAGCGGCCGGAAGGATACTTTGCCGGAAAATTAATTATGGATGCCGGACTGTCTGGCTTTTCCATTGGAGGGGCAAAGGTATCGGAAAAACACTGTGGATTTGTCATTAATCAAGGCGGCGCGTCGGCCTCTGATATTTATGCAGTGATTTGCCATGTGCAAAAAACGGTAAAAGAACAATTCGGAGTAAAGCTTCAGACAGAAGTAAAATTGATTGGTGAGTTTTAAGTATGGAAATAACAGGGGGGAAATGGCTTGAAATTGGTAATCTTAACCGGAATGTCAGGAGCCGGAAAAAGTACAGCGTTAAAAATGATGGAGGATATTGGGTTTTACTGTGTGGATAACCTTCCGACGCCCCTTCTGGAAAAATTTATAGAACTTTCAGAAACAAGTCAGGAAGAATTGCAGAAAGTCGCAATAGGCATGGATATCCGCAATGGCAAAGCCTTGTCAGAACTCCATGCAACCTTAGAACGTTTAGATGAAACAGGGAAACGGCCGGAAATTCTTTTTTTGGATGCAGAAAATTCTGTGCTTGTCAAGCGTTACAAAGAGACAAGGCGAAACCACCCGCTTTCTGGAAAAGAGCGGGTAGAGTCCGGCATAATGACGGAGAGGGAGCGATTGACTTTTTTGCGGCTCCGCGCAGATTATATTATAGATACAAGCAGGCTTTTGACAAGGGAGCTTCGCGCTGAACTTGAAAAGATTTTTGTAAGCCAGCAGGATTATAAAAGCCTGTTTATTACAATTCTTTCGTTTGGGTTTAAATATGGGATTCCGGCAGACTCAGACTTGGTGTTTGACGTGCGTTTTTTGCCAAATCCCTACTATGTGGACGGTCTGCGGGCAAAAAGCGGCAATGATAAAGAGATTCAGGAATATGTCCTTCAATTTGAAGAAGCCCACATTTTTTTGGAAAAATTAGCGGATATGGTGAATTATTTGATACCGAAGTATATTGTAGAAGGAAAAAACCAGCTTGTTATCAGCATTGGCTGTACGGGCGGAAAGCATCGTTCCGTTACTTTGGCAAATGAACTGTATAAACGGATTTCTGATAAAATAGAGTATGGGCTTAAGATTGAGCATAGGGATATTGAGAAAGATTCACTGAGGAAATAAGATGTCATTTTCAAACGATATAAAACAAGAGCTTGCCGTTTCCGAAGGAAAAGCAAGACACTGCAAACTTGCGGAGCTTTCCGCAATCGTTAGTTTTTCCGGAAAACTGTTCATGAGAGAAAACAGTCTTTTTATTGAAATGGCAAATCCATTGACACAGCAAAAGTTCCAAATGCTTGTGAAAAGTTTATTTCAGTCAGAAAAAGCAGATGCGTTTCAGATTTTAGAAAGCATAAAAATGTGGGATGCGAAATCGAACTGTTTTAAAAATATGGATGCAGTGGACGGCTTATTGATTCAGCAAAGCTGCTGCCGCAGGGCATTTATCCGCGGCGCGTTTTTGTCTTGTGGCTCAATCAGCAATCCGAGTAAGGCTTATCATTTTGAAATTGTCTGCCGGACAAAACAGCAGGCTAAGCAGTTATGCCATGCGATGCAGAGTTTTGACATAGATGCAAGGATTGTCACGCGGAAAAAAAATCAAGTCGTCTATGTCAAAGAGGGCGAGCATATTGTAAAATTGTTGAATATTATGGAAGCGCATACCGCGTTAATGAATTTAGAAAACGTTAGAATTTTAAAAGAAATGCGTAATTCCGTCAACCGGCGCGTTAACTGTGAAACGGCAAATATTACGAAAACAGTCAGCGCAGCGGTCCGGCAGGCGGAAGACATCTTGCTGATTCAAAATACAATAGGGTTAGGAAGCCTTCCGGATCATCTAAGGGAAATCGCAGAGCTACGTCTGGAATATCCTGACGCGTCTTTAAAGGAATTAGGCGCATACTTAAATCCTCCGGTGGGCAAATCGGGGGTTAATCACAGGCTGCGGCGTATATCGGAAATAGCGGCGGGGAGTAATACGGAGAGGTAAGGCATAAAATTACGATGAAAAAACTTTTATTTATATTTAATCCCCATGCGGGAAAGGCGCAAATTAAAAGCAGGCTTTTGCAAATTGTGGATCTAATGGTAAAAAGGGGATATGACGTGACGATTTATCCTACGCAGGCAAAGCGGGATGCGTTAAAAATCGTACAAAAACGGGCGGAAGAATTTGATTTAATCGTATGCAGCGGCGGCGATGGCACACTTGATGAAGCGGTCAGCGGCATGATGCTTTCCGGCAAAAAAGTTCCTCTGGGCTATATTCCGGCAGGCAGCACAAATGATTTTGCCAATTCTTTAAAAATACCGAAAGATATGGTAAAGGCGGCGGAAATTGCGATTTCGGGAAAAACATTTGCGTGTGACGTCGGCATGTTTAATGAAAAGCCATTCGTTTATGTTGCGGCTTTTGGCATGTTTACGGCTGTTTCCTATAAAACAAGGCAGGAATGGAAAAATATTTTAGGCCATGCCGCATATTTGCTGGAAGGCGTAAAAAGCTTGACTGAGATTGCTTCCTACCGTCTTTGCGTGGAATGTGAAGGAAAAGTGATTGAAGATGAATTTATCTATGGAATGATTACCAATTCGAACTCTGTCGGCGGGTTTAAAAATATGACGGGCAAAAACGTTTTGTTAGATGACGGGAAATTTGAAGTGACTTTAATCCGTATGCCAAAAAACATTGTGGAACTGCATACGATTTTAGGTTCCTTAACGAAGCGGATTGATAATACGGACTTAATCTATTCTTTTAAAAGCGATTGCATTACATTTCTTTCTGAGGAAAAAGTTTCGTGGACATTAGACGGGGAATATGGCGGCAGCCTGCACGAAGTGACTGTGCGCAATCTTAGGCAGGCGCTGGAAATTATGGTAAGGAAAAGCAGGTGAATGAAATGGAGTGTGAGGAATGCGCATATTTTGGCTATGACGAGGAAATAGACGAGTATTATTGTTCTGTGAATTTAGATGAAGACGATATGGCGCGGTTTTTGAGCCACAAGCATAAACGGTGTCCGTATTTTAAAGATGGAGATGAATACCGTATCGTAAGAGGACAGATGTAAAAATAAAGAACAGTAAAACCGGTCGGGGAAGATTCTTCTTCCTCTAATTGCCTGCCAAATGCCGTCTGCATTGCAGGCAATTTTCCTTTGGGTCTTATCCGCGCAAAAAACAGCGTGGTAACAGAAATCTGTTACCACGCTGTTTTTTAAGCCGATAGTCGGACTCGAACCGACGACCTACGCATTACGAATGCGTTGCTCTACCAACTGAGCCATATCGGCATTTCTGAACCAAGCTTATTTAGTATACATGGAATTGGAGAAAATTTCAAGTGTTTTTTTAAAAAAATTTTAAATTTAATTTTATATTGTGATTTAGAGGAAAAAAATAATTGATAAAAAAAATTTTTGTTAAATTTAGATTGAATTTTTGTATATATAGTATTAAAATTAAATAAAAACACAGAAAGAAATTGTAGATTTTAACAAAAACATGGTTAAAACAAAATCTATGTTTAAGGAGGGATTTTATGAACCGACACATGAAAAAACTTAGCGCTTGTCTTCTTGCAGGTTCAATGGCTATCGGAATGACAACGAATGCTGGAATTACAGTCCGCGCATCTGAATTGGAGCGGGGGGGGAGGTAGTCCTATCTGATTTATCAGATCATAGAACTGCGGCTCCGGAAGCATGGGGAGCTACGCCAAGCCCATATCAGTACCAATATCAGAAAGAGGAACTGTCAGCTTTTTGCCATTTTGGCCCCAATACGTTTGAAGGGATTGAATGGGGAGAACATTATGGAGACAGGACTCCGGCTGACATTTTTAGGCTTGAAAATGACTTCGATGCAGAGACATTAGTGCAGACGCTCAAAGAAGCGGGCTTTAAAAAGCTAATTGTAACGGCAAAGCATCACGATGGATTCTGTATATGGGCAAGTGAGTATACGGACTATGATGTGGCAGGCAGCAATTATAAAAATGGAGAAGGAGATGTTTTGGCAGAGATTTCAGCGGCCTGTACAAAATATGATATGAATATGGGGCTGTACCTGTCGCCATGGGACGTCCATGATCCTAGCTATGGTTACTTTGATGAAGATGGCAATGCCCTCTGCGGCGGGAACGGAGAGCCTTTAAATGGAATGACATGGGAGCAGGTGTACGAGCAGGATGCGCTGGATTATAACGAATATTACAACAACCAGCTTGAGGAACTTCTTGGGAATAACAAATACGGCAATAACGGACACTTTGTGGAAGTCTGGATGGACGGGGCAAAAGGAAGCGGGTCTAAGGCGCAGAACTATGATTTTCCAACATGGTTTAACACGATCCAGAAATATGAAGGAAAAGCAGCCGGTTTTGAGGATGACTGCCTTTTGTTTGGCGCGCAAGCCTATACGACAGTTCGTTGGATTGGAAATGAACTTGGGGTTGCAAATGAAGAAACATGGTCAAAATCCCGTACGAATAAAGACAGCAATACGATAGACAGTAATACATCTGGCTCATATACGGTTGGTTTCGCTGACGGAAACCAATGGACTGTGCCGGAGGCGGATGCGCGCATTACAAGCGGCTGGTTTTGGGGAAATAATAAGAAAACTCCGAAAACCATTAGTGAGCTTGCCAATATGTATTTTAATTCTGTCGGGCATAATGCGGTGCTGCTGTTAAATGTACCGCCAAATACAGATGGCGAGGTTGATGAAGATATTTTAAACCGCGTGTCTGAATTTGGGGAGAATGTTAAGAACAGTTTTAAAGTGAACCTTGCAGAAAATGCCACGGTAACCGCGACTGAAGTCAGAGGGAATGATACGGCGTTTTCACCTGCAAATGTACTGGATGGAAATGACGACACCTACTGGACAATGGAAGACGGCTCGACAACTGGCAGTCTGACTTTGAATTTAGGAGAGACCAAAAGTTTTAACATGGTGACGATTGAGGAGGCAATTTTACTAGGGCAAAGAATCAGCGGTTTTAGCGTGGAATACCGGAACGGGGACAGTGGAGAATGGAAGACATTTGCGGAAGGGACGACAATCGGGGCAAAGAGAATCTGTAGAGAGATGACCGTTCAGGCAGATCAAATCCGGATAAATATTACGGGATCCCATGCTGTGCCTTTAATCAGTGAGGTAGGCGTTTATAAGTCAACGAAAGATTTTTTGCTTACTTCTGGGATTCCGGAAGATTTGGAAGTCATTAGCGTAACAGATATAGACGTCAGCGATGGGAAAGGATTCACTTATACAGGATGGAATGCTGAGAGCGGAAATCAGTTTCTGGGAGGCAATAGTATGTATGCAGGCGCCGGAAAAGAAGCAAGCCTGACCTTTACGGGGAGTAAAGTCTGGTTGTATGGAACGAAAGAGTCCGGCCATGGAACAGCGGATATCTATATTGACGGAGAAAAAATAGAATCCATAGATACACGGGCGAGTCAAAGGAAAACCGGTCAGATGATTTACGAATCCCATGATTTGGAGCATGGCTCCCATGTGTTGAGGATTGTGAATACAGGAACGATAGGGCTTGATGCGGCGGTTGTGTTGAATAATGGCGGAAAAGGAATGCTGCAGTTTGAAACTGACGCTATCGAAATGGAAGAAGATTCAGAAACAGAGGTTATCGTAAGACGTGTTGGCGGAAGCAGCGGCAAAGTGTCAGTGACCTATACAAATAATCCTGCTTCTGCATGGCAGGGACATTATGATGTGGACGGCATTAAGGGTACTTTGGTCTTTGCGGAGGGAGAGACTGAAAAAAGATTTCCTGTAAAGACGAAACGTTTTCTGGATAAAACGGGGGATCTGTTCTTTACAGTTGATTTGGAAAGCGTTTCAGGTCAGGCAGCGCTGGGCTTTAATACTTCAATAAAAGTAACGATCCGTGATTTGGATGATCCTGCCCGGGTGGACGAAATAAGACAGATCTTAGCGGATTGTAAGGCTTTAAATTATGAATTATATCAGAAGGAGGGGCAGGATGCCGTAAAAGAGCTGACAGCGGAATTGGAGGCCTATCTGGAGACTGAGGATTTTGATGTGAAAGAGGCGATTGAAAAGTCAAATCAGTTGAAAGCCGCCAAAGAGCAGTTGGTTATAAGAGAAAATTATAGTGAGGAAGATCCTTTTGTAATGCCGTCAGGCGCAGAGACAAAGACGGCGGAAGCGGAGATGTTTATACTGGACAGCTCAAATGTGGTCAATGCCAATCAGTATGTGCGCATTACAGAAAAAGCAGAAGCAAGCAATGGGAAAGAAGTCAACTGGTTTGAAAATGGGAACCGGATTTATCTTCCGTTTGTGGCTTTGGAAGAAGGAGTATATAAAGTAAAGGCGACTTACCGCAGCGGAAGGGGTTCGGGCAATCCGAATGCTTTAGAATGGAGTGGGACGAATGTTTCTTCAGGCAGCATGGATGTGTACGGTGAAGAAAACGCAACGACATTCCATACAGCGGAATTTGAAATTGACATAGAAGAAGCGGGGGCGGGCCAGTTAGTATTTACGGCTTCCAGTAAAGGCGGGCCGGTAATTGATAAATTTGAATTTCAATGTAAGGAGAAGCCGGTCGTTTCGGTGACGGGCGTTTCATTGAATCAGACGACATTGGATATGATAGATGAAGAAACGGAGTACAGGCTGATTGCAACAGTGGAGCCAGAAAATGCAACAAACAAGAATGTCACTTTCACAAGTTCTGATAGGAAAATTGCAATAGTAGATGAAAGTGGCGTCATAACTCCGAAAAAGAATGGAAGGGCGGACATTATTGTTACGACGGAAGATGGCTCTAAGACGGCAAGATGCGCCGTTCATGTAGCGATACAGGGACTGGCGTTGAAAGAGTTAGATGAAGTTATTTTGGAAATGGAAGAACTCATACAGGCAGGAAGCGGGCAGTATACGCAAGAAAGCTGGGCGAGATTTGCGGAAGCGTATGACAAGGCGGCGAAAAGGGCGGACGATGCGAGCGTGGAAGAACTTCAGAGGCTTTTAAAAGAATTACGGGAAGCCCATGAAAAATTAGAACAGAGCGGAACGCCTGTCGACCCGCAGGAGCAGGCCTTAACAACATTGGATAATGCAGTGAAAAGCATGGAGGAGCTTTTTTCATCAGGAAGCGGGAAGTATACGCAAGAAAGTTGGGCGAAATTTGAAGAAGCGTATAACAAAGCGGCGAAAAGGGCAGACGATGCGGGCGTGGAAGAACTTCAGAAACTTCTGAAAGAACTGCGGGAAGCCCGGGAAGGATTAAAAAAGCTTGAACTGCCTGCCGATCCGCAGAAAAAGGCTCTAAAAGAATTAGATGACGCGGTGAAAAGCATGAAGGAGCTTTTTTTGACAGGAAGCAGCCGGTATACAAAAGAAAGCTTTGCGAAATTTAAGGAAGCGTATAATAAAGCGGCAAAAAGGGCAGAAGATGCGACTGTAGAAGAACTTCAGAGACTTTTAGAAGAACTTCAAACAGCCCAGAAAGGATTAAAAGGAAATTCAGTTAAGGTAACGTCATTAAAAGCTCCGACAGGCGTGAGGGCGGTTGTTAAGAGCGCAGGCGTGGAGATAACCTTTTCAAAGGTGGCAAATGCTTCTTCTTACGAAATTTACCGTAAGACAGCAAACAAAGCCGCACAAAAGATTGCCACAGTGAAAACGGCTTATTATCTTGATAAAAACGCGCCGAGAGGGCAAAAATTAACGTATACGGTCGTTGCGCTTTCAAACCTGCCTTCCTATAAAAAGAGTGTGGCAAGCTTGGGCGTAAGTGTGACAGTTCCGGTAAAAAAAGAGACATTAAAGGCGGTTGCGGGATTAAAAGCAGTGAGCAAGAGCGCAGGCGTGGAGATAACTTTTTCAAAGGTGGCAAATGCTTCGTCTTATGAAATTTACCGTGTGGCTGGGAAAAAAGCCGCGCAAAAGATTGCGACAGTGACGGATGCCGCTTATCTTGATAAAAGCGCGCCGGGAGGAAAGAAACTAACGTATACAGTCGTTGCGCTTTCCAATAATCCTTCTTACATTAAAAGTGTGTCAAGTTCCGGCGTTTCTTTGACTTTGCCAAAGGCAGTGTCAAATCTTAAGGTAAAAGCAGTAAGCGGCGGGGTTAAGATTAGCTTTAAGAAAGTCAAAGGGGCAAAGAGTTATACAATTTACCGGTCCTCTAAGAAAAACGGCGTTTATAAGAAGGTTAAGACGCTGAAGTCTAAGAAGTCGTCTTATATAGATAAAAAAGCAAAGAAAGGGAAGAATTACTACAAGGTAATTGCAAAAAAAGGAAAAGCTTACAGCCCGTCAAGCAAAGTAAAGAAAGTCAAATTGAAAAAATAAAATTCTTGACAAACAAACGGGAATCTTTTATCATATATGAGTATGCCGCACAGCGAGGCTAAAGTCTGCATTTGATGCAGCGCCATAGCTGGCGAGTAATGATAATAGGAGGTGCCAATATGTACGCAATTATAGCAACAGGCGGCAAGCAGTATAAAGTATCCGAAGGCGATATCATTACCATTGAAAAGCTTGGTGTCGAAGCTGGTGAGAAAGTTACGTTTGATCAGGTAATCGCAGTGTCTGACAATGGTATGAAAGTTGGAGACGCTGTAGCAAATGCCAAAGTGGAAGCTTCTGTAGTGAGAGAAGGCAAAGCGAAAAAGGTTATCGTGTATAAGTACAAGAGAAAGACCGGCTATCATAAAAAAAGCGGACACAGACAAGCGTTTACACAGGTGAAAATTGAAAAAATTGCTTTATGATTCAGGTGACAGTATTTAGAAACCGGAATGAAAAATATATCGGCTTTGACTGTAAAGGCCATGCAGGCTATGCAAATTATGGTGAAGATGTGATCTGCGCAGGAGTTTCCGCTCTTGTTATTAATACAGTGAATGCAATTTCCCGTTATACGCAGGAGGAGTTTTCCGCGGATACAGACGAAGAAACAGGAAAGGTGTTTTTACAGTTTTTACATCCGGCAGGGCACGATGCAGAGCTTCTTGTAAATTCTCTGGTTTTAGGGCTTCAGGGGATACGGGATGCGTATGGAGCCGAATATATTACGCTAAACTTTAAGGAGGTATAAAAAATGTTTAATATGAACCTTCAGTTATTTGCACATAAAAAGGGAGTTGGTTCTACAAAGAACGGCCGTGATTCCGAATCGAAACGGTTAGGCGCGAAGCGGGCGGACGGACAGTTCGTAAAAGCTGGGAATATTTTATACAGACAGCGTGGCACGAAGATTCATCCGGGCACGAATGTAGGCATCGGCGGAGATGACACTTTGTTTGCATTAGTCGATGGCATATTAAGGTTTGAAAGAAAAGGAAGATATAAGAAAAAAGCTTCCGTTTATCCAGTAGCCAGCAACGAATAAGATGATTTGATAGACCCGACTTTTATGCCGGGTCTATTGTTACGTTAATGTGAAATTGAGGTGAAGCGAATGTTTGCGGATCGGGCAAAAATAATTATTAAATCAGGAAAAGGCGGAAATGGGCATGTCAGTTTCCGGCGGGAAAAGTATGTCCCAAATGGCGGGCCTGACGGCGGGAACGGCGGAAAAGGCGGAGATGTGATTTTTCAGGCAGATGAGGGCATGAACACATTAAGTGATTACCGGTATAGACGCAAGTTTTCAGCCGGAAACGGAGAAGACGGAGGAAAGAAAAACTGCCATGGAAAAAATGGCGTAGATTTAATTTTAAAAGTTCCTCAGGGAACTGTGATAAAAGATGCAAAATCCGGCAGGGTGATTGCGGACATTTCCGGCAAGAATCAGACACAAGTGATTTTAAAGGGCGGAAAAGGCGGTCTGGGAAACCAGAATTTTGCAACGCCTACTATGCAGGCTCCAAAATACGCGCAGCCGGGCCAAGAAGCGATTGAAGTGGAAGTTTTGCTAGAGTTAAAGGTAATTGCAGATGTAGGATTAATCGGTTTTCCGAATGTAGGGAAATCAACGCTTTTATCCCGTGTGACAAATGCCCAGCCGAAAATCGCAAATTATCACTTTACAACATTAAGCCCCAATCTTGGCGTTGTGGATTTGGAGGGCGCAAGAGGGTTTGTTATGGCAGATATCCCCGGTCTGATTGAAGGGGCTTCAAAAGGCGTGGGGCTTGGACATGAATTTTTGCGCCATATTGAACGCACAAAAGTAATGGTGCATCTGGTGGATGCAGCTTCTACAGAAGGAAGAAATCCACTGGAAGATGTTAAGACAATCAATGAGGAGTTAGAAGCGTATAATCCCAATCTTTTGAAAAAGCCTCAAGTCATTGCGGCAAATAAAATCGATGCAATTTATGGAGAAGATCAGTCTGCGCTGGATTTGCTTAAGGCAGAGTATGAGGAAAAAGGAATAAAAGTTTTTCCAATTTCCGCTGTCAGCGGACAGGGAGTTTTGGAATTATTGTATTATGTCAGCGGCCTGTTAAAAGAGATTGGGGAAGAACCAATTATTTATGAACAGGAATTTGATCCTTCCCTTAAGATGTTAAAAGAAGAATCGTATACAGTGGAACAGGACGATGACGGCGTATTTGTCGTGGAGGGGCCAAAGATTGACAAAATGCTGGGATATACAAATATAGAAACGGAAAAAGGTTTTTTGTTTTTTCAGAAATTTTTAAAAGAACAGGGCATATTGCAGGCATTAGAAGACCGTGGAATTGAAGAAGGCGATACGGTTCGTATGTACGGTCATCAATTTGAATATTATAAATAACAGTTTTAGAAAGGAAGTCGTATGTTAAATAGTAAGCAGAGGGCATATCTGATCAGTAAAGCGAGCCATATAACTCCGATTTTTCAGATCGGAAAGGCAAGTTTAACGCCGGAAATAATTACCGCTTTGGATGCTGCATTAGAAAAGCGGGAACTGATAAAAATATCTGTATTGAAAAACTGTTCGGATAATCCCAAGGAACTTGCGGATATAATTGCAGGCAGGACGAGATCTGAGGTTGTTAAGGTAATTGGCAAAAAAATCATTCTTTTTCGCGTATCAAAAAAGAAGCCTGTAGTATTGCTTCCGCAATAACTTGGAAGAATTAAAAAGACTTAGGAATTTTATGGTAGAAGAAACGTAATAAACAAGTAAATGAGCGGGAACAAAATAAATGCGACAAGGAAGGAAAAAGGGAATATGCAATATAAATGCAATAGAGCAAGAAAACGGCAACATAGAATATGAGTGCGATAGAGCAAGAAAACGGCAACATAGAATATGAAGGCGATAAAACGAGAAAACGGGAGCGTACAATAGAATGAATGCGACACAACCCCAGAAAGTAGGGATTATGGGTGGTACATTTGACCCGATTCACTATGGACATTTATTAATAGCCCAAAGCGCAGCCGAGGAGTTTACTTTGGATCAGGTTTTATTTCTCCCTACCGGAAAAGCTCCGCATAAATCATACCAGCATGTGACGGATCCAGAACGCCGCTGTGATATGGTGAAGCTTGCAATTTCAGATAATCCGAAATTTAAGCTTTCTTTCTTAGAAGTGGATCATACAGAAGTAAATTATACCTATCTTACTTTGCAAAAAATGAAAGAACAGTTCAATAATTCGAAATTTTATTTTATAATGGGAGAAGATTCTTTAGATGATTTTCAAAATTGGAAACGTCCGGAAGAAATCTGCCGTTTGGCTGTGATTCTTGTCGCTTCGAGAAATGCGGGCAAAAGCAGTTTGGAAAGGAAGCTTGAAGATGCTAGAAAACTATATTCTGCTGAAATGTTTGCATTAAATTCGCCTGATTTTTCTGTTTCGTCAAGAGAAATCAGAGAACGGGTGCGGGAAGGAAAAAAGATACGCTATATGCTTCCGGAAGAAGTGGGAAGATATATTAGACGGCATTCTCTATATTTATGACAGGATGGAGATATTTATGACAGAACGCTTAAAAACGATAAAAAAACAACTAAAAAAAGAACTGGATAAACAACGTTATGAGCACACAGTTGGCGTAATGTATACGGCATCCTGTCTTGCTATGCGTTATGGCAGTGATATAAATCAAGCGATGGCGGCTGGACTTTTGCACGATTGCGCAAAATGTATCTCTGGGGAAAAACAGCTTCATCTCTGCAAAAAGCACCATATTCCTGTCAGTGATGCAGAATGGAGGAATCCGGTTCTTTTACATGCGAAACTTGGGGCGTTTTTCGCTAAGACAAAATATGGAGTGGAAGATGCGGAGGTTCTCCATGCGATAAAAGCGCATACGACCGGAGAGCCGGGAATGAATTTATTGGATAAAATTTTGTATGTTTCTGATTATATTGAGCCAAACCGGTATAAGGCGCCTGACTTGGAGGAAATCCGCTCGCTTGCATTTGAAAATATTGATGATGCGGTTTATCGGATTTTAAAAGACACCATACACTTCCTGAATCAGAAAAAGGGTGCGATGGATACAAAAACAATGGATACATATAAATTTTACAAACGTCAGAAGGGAGAAGAAAATGGACGCTCGTGAAATAGCGAAATTGGCTTATCAGGCACTAGAAGAAAAGAAAGCCAAAGACATTAAAATTATTGACATTAGAGATATATCTGTAATTGCGGATTATTTTGTGATTGCAGATGGAGAGAATCAAAACCAGCTTCAGGCAATGCGGGATTCTGTAGATGAAACGCTGCTGAAAGCCAAAGTTGAGGCAAAGCAGGTAGAAGGGAATCAAAAATCCACATGGATTCTAATGGATTATGGCGATATCATCGTTCATATTTTTTCAAAAGAAGACCGCTTATTTTATGATTTAGAGCGTATTTGGAGAGACGGCTGTTTAATTGATCCGGAAAGTTTATAGATAAAGAAGAAATACAATCTTCCCGCAGCATATTTTGCTGCGGGATTTTTGATTGAGAAAGTTTTGATCAAAAGAAACGGAATACACCAAAAACAACTCCAAGAATAGATATATTTTCCGCAATAATTGGTTCCATATGGTCGTTTTCAGGCTGGAGCCTGTAATAGCCATCTTCTTTATAATAGGTTTTGACTGTAGCGGAATCATCTAATAGCGCGACCACCATATCTCCATTTGATGCGGTATTCTGATGTTTGACTAAAATAGTGTCTCCGTCAAAAATTCCGGCGTTCATCATGCTGTCTCCTTTGACGTGCAGCATAAACACTTCCTGATTTGGGATAAATTCTGACGGGACGGGAAAGTAAGTTTCAATATTTTCAGCAGCGAATATTGGCTGTCCTGCAGCGACGCTGCCTATCACGGGAATATTTACCATTTCGCGTCTCGTCAGTTGGAAAGAGTCGTCTAAAATCTCAATGGCGCGCGGTTTTGTCGGATCTTTGCGGATATAGCCGTTTTTTTCAAGCGTTTCTAAATGGGAGTGGACAGATGAAGTGGATTTTAAATGCACTGCTTCGCAAATCTCACGCACAGCGGGCGGATATCCTTTTTTTAAAATCTGCTGTTTGATATATTCTAAAATTTCTTGCTGTTTTGGGGTGATTTTGCCGTATGCCATGCAAATGCCTCCTTCGTATATGTATCATTTTTTTTATTATAACACATAGAACAGAAAAAAGCAAACAAATATTCCGAAAATATGTTCGAAAATCTATTGACAAATGGGTGTTCTGATTATATAATGAATCAAACAAATGTTTGCAAACATACATTCTATAGATGCGGAGGGATTTGAAATGTTCCGGCAATTATTACATAAGAAGTTAAGTAAACGGCAGATTGCTCTTAGCCTGCTTTTTTTATTCTTCTCCATTCTATTCATAAACAGCACGTCCGGATTTGCAAAATCAGGACAGTCAGGTGAAAAGCGCTATAAATATTATACAAGTATTTCAGTTGAAAAAGGGAATACTTTATGGAATATTGCTTCTGAATATATAACGGAGGAATATGATAGTATAGAAGAATATATTTTAGAAGTAAAACAGTTGAACCATTTGACCAGAGATGGGATCTATGCAGGAGAATTTTTGGTGATTCCATACTATTCAGCGGCGGAGCCCTAATAAATTTATAAACAAAAATTACAAAAAAATAAATTTCATAAAAAACTTGTAAATAACCAAGTGTTATGATAAGATAATATACAGTTATTAAAGCTAAGATTTAGCGAATAATAGACAGATGCCGCCAGACTTTTACAGCAGGGACAGGGAAAAGATTTGGCGCATCTGAATTAGAGATGGAGGGAAACGACATGGGTTTATTTGATTTTATGAAAGGGAAAAAAGGTTTCGTAATTTCAGCTCCGGTAAAAGGGGAATGTATTCCAATCAGTGAAGTTGCAGATCCAACTTTTGCAGATGAGATTCTTGGGAAAGGAATTGCGATAAAGCCGGCAGACGGTAAGATTTACGCTCCGGCAGACGGCACTGTCACTACGCTTTTTCCCACAGGTCATGCGGTTGGGATGTCAACCCCTGACGGAGTGGAGATTTTAGTTCATGTAGGATTGGATACGGTTCAGTTGAAGGGTCAGCATTTTGACACGAAGGTTGAAGTGAACCAGACAGTGAAAAAGGGCGATCTCTTATTGGTGGCGGATATTGCGGAAATCAGTAAAGCGGGATACGATACTGTAACTCCAATGCTTATCTGTAACAGCGATGCGTATTCAACGATTGAATGTAAAAAAGACGGCATGGTTGAGCCGGGCGAAGATGTCATTACCTGTATGGCATAAGGAGGTTACGGGATGGTTAAATGTACTGGCAAAAGCGTATTGAAAGGTATTGCGATTGGCAAGATTTATGTATACCGTAAAAAAGAATTTACTTTGGTCCGGACACAGATAGCAAACGTGGACGATGAAATTAAAAGATTTGAACTTGCAGTGGAAGCGGCGGAAAAACAGCTTGAAACTTTATATCAGGAAGCGCTTGAGACGGTTGGGGAAAAAGAAGCGAAAATCTTTGAAGTGCATGGCATGATGTTGGAAGACGAAGGGTATCTGGAAGACATTAAGGCTATGATTCGGGATAAGTGCAATGCGGAATATGCAGTAAAAGAAGTCGGGGACAATTACTCACAGATGTTTGCCGCGATGGATAACGAATATATGCGCGCCCGCAGTGTGGATATTTTGGATATCTCCAATAAGGTCATCAATATTCTTGCAGGGGTTGGCGATGATTCCATTAAATCTGATGAGCCTGTGATTCTTCTTGCAGATGATTTGACCCCGAGTGAGACGATTTCCATGGATAAAGATAAAGTTCTTGCGTTTGTGACTGTCCATGGTTCTGCAAATTCCCATACGGCTATTTTGGCCAGAAGCTTAAATCTTCCATCTTTAGTCAATACAGACGTCGCTTTGCTTGATGAATATCAAGGCAAAATGGCGATTGTAGACGGGTTTAGCGATGAATTTGTAATCAATCCGCCGGAAGACGTTCTGGAGGATTTGACGCAAAAAAGAGATAAGTGGGTAGAAGAAGCGGAGAAATTGAAAAAGCTCATCGGACAGGACAATGTGACGACGGACGGCAGAAGGGTGAATGTCTATTGCAACATTGGCGGAGTGGACGATGTGGAACGCGTCATTCAGGCAGATGGCGGCGGAATCGGTTTATTCCGAAGCGAGTTCCTCTATCTTGGACGGGACACATGCCCGACAGAGGAAGAACAGTTTGAAAGTTATAAGGCAGTTCTTGAAAAAATGGAAGGCAAAAAGGTAATTATCCGCACGTTAGACATTGGAGCGGATAAAAAGGCGGATTATCTTGGTTTGGAACCGGAAGAAAATCCTGCTATGGGATACCGCGCAATCCGTATCTGTTTGGGGCAGCCGGATATTTTCCGTACACAGTTACGCGCAATTTACCGCGCAAGCGCATATGGGACGGCGGCGATTATGTTCCCGATGATTATATCGGTCGATGAAATCAAAAAGATAAAGGCGATTGTAGAAGAAGTAAAGCAGGAGCTTCGGGAAGAAAATATTCCAATGGGCGAAGTGGAGCTTGGAATTATGATTGAAACCCCGGCGGCTGCCATAATCAGCGATCAGCTTGCGAAAGAAGTGGAATTTTTCAGTATCGGCACGAATGATTTAACGCAATATACGCTGGCGATTGACAGGCAGAACCAGAAGCTTGAGAGCATTTGCGATACGCATCATACGGCAATTTTAAGATTAATACAGATGACAGTGGAAAATGGCCATAAAGAAAATGCGTGGGTAGGCATTTGTGGAGAGCTGGCTAGCGATACAAAGCTGACAAAGACATTTGTGGATATGGGAATTGACGAATTATCAGTTTCCCCAACATATGTGTTGCAATTAAGGAAAACAATTAGAGAGATATAGGAGGATATAATATGAAATCAATCACATATACAATTACAGACGAACTTGGAATCCATGCAAGGCCGGCAGGTCTTTTAGTGAAATTAGCAGGAGGTTTCCAGAGTAAAATCACAATTTCCAAAGAAGGCAAAGAAGCAGACGCCAAAAGGATAATGGCGCTTATGGGATTAAGCGCTACAAAAGGGACTGTGATTACAGTGGAGATAGAAGGACCGGATGAAGCCGATGCTGCAAAAGCGGTTGAGGATTTTCTGAAGGCAAATCTATAAAAATTAATATGATTATTGTTTCGGTGCTAGGGCGAAACTAAAAAACAAGGGGGTAAATTTTTTATGATGAAATATTTCCAAAAGTTAGGGAAAGCTTTAATGCTTCCTGTAGCATGTCTGCCTATCTGTGGTATTTTGATGGGTATTGGATATGCTCTCTGTCCTGCCACTATGCAGGGCGGTGATATGAGCGGTTTTGCAAATATGTTCGGCTTTTTCTTAGTAAAAGCTGGTGGAGCGTTAGTTGATAATATTCCGATCTTATTTGCAGTTGGCGTTGGCGTTGGTATGGCAGATGATACAGATGGAACAGCAGGCATTGCGGCTCTTGCTTCATGGCTGATGCTTCAGAATCTGCTTGGCACAGGAACGGTTACTGCATTAATGCCTTCTATTGCAGATGATGCAGTTAAAACTTTAGCATTTGATAAAGTAGGCAACCCGTTTATCGGTATTATTGCCGGCGTTATCGGAGCATCCTGCTACAATAAGTTCAAGGGAACACAGTTGCCGGATTGGCTGTCATTCTTTAGTGGCAAACGTTGTGTAGCAATTATTGCCGGCGTTGTTTCTATCGTTGTGGCTGGCGTTCTTTTATTTGTATGGCCTGTTCTTTTCTCTGGCTTAGTTGCATTAGGAAACGCTGTTGTTGGTATGGGCGCTGTTGGTTCTGGTATTTATGCTTTCTTGAACCGTTTATTGATCCCATTTGGTTTACATCACGCATTAAACAACGTATTCTGGTTTGATACAATTGGTCTTGGCGATTTGTCTCACTTCTGGGCAGGTGAAACAAGCGCAGACGTTACATGGAGCCTTGGTATGTATATGTCAGGTTTCTTCCCATGTATGATGTTCGGCGTTCCGGGCGCAGCATTGGCAATCGTACATACTGCAAAAGAAAACAAGAAAAAAGTTGCTATCAGCTTAGTGACTTCTGCAGCTATCTGTGCATTTGTCTGCGGCGTTACAGAGCCGTTTGAGTTTGGCTTCATGTTCTTAGCTCCGGTTCTTTATGTAATTTATGCAGTATTATATGGTATCTTTACAGCAGTGACTACAATCGTTGGATTTAGGGCAGGATTTAGTTTCTCCGCAGGAGCGACAGACTTAATTTTTTCCGCTTCTTTGCCGGGCGCTGCAAAAACATGGATGATCATTCCGTTAGGTATCGCAGCATTCGTTGTATTCTATCTTGTATTCCGTTTTGCTATCGTTGCATTTGATTTCAAAACACCGGGTAGAGAAGACGATGACTTAGAAGCTGATAAGAGCGCAGTTCTTTCTAACAACAATTTTACAGATGTAGCTAAAATTGTATTAGAAGGCCTTGGCGGAAAAGAAAACGTAAAATCTCTTGACAACTGTATTACAAGACTTCGTCTTGAAATTAACGATTATACAAAAATAGATGAAGCTAAGATTAAGTCTGCTGGCGTTGCTGGAGTTATGAGACCAAGCAAAAATGCTGTTCAGGTAATCGTTGGTACAAAAGTACAGTTCGTTGCTGACGAGATGAAAAAGATGTTAAAATAAAAAGATTATACAATATCTTAGGATATTGTTTATCTCCCTAGCAAAGCAGAGGTTCTTTGGAACCTCTGCTTATTTCTTGTATTTTATTCTGGAATAGGATATAATATATTCCAAGGGGTGTTAATGAGATGTTAAGATTTATCTATGTGATTATTATGAATGTATTCCGCGCGCCATATATTGTTCCTAAAATGCGAAAAGAAGCGGAGCATCCGGAGCGGTATACTGAGGAAGAACGTTATCGTTTGGCAAAACATGTGATACGTCTGATGAAGCTTTCCGGGAAAGTTCACACAAAAGCATATGGTTCAGAGAATCTGCCGAAGGAAGGCGGATATATTATGTATCCTAACCATCAAGGCAAATACGATGCGCTTGGGATTATCCATACGCATAAATTGCCTTGTTCCGTCGTTATGGACAAGGCAAAGTCAAATTCTTTTTTAGTAAAAGAATTTATAGATTTACTTCAGGGGAAACGTTTGGAGAAAGATAATGTAAGGCAGGCTCTGACAATTATCAATGAAGTCGCAAAAGAAGTTTTAGCGGGCAGACGTTATATTCTGTTTCCGGAAGGCGGTTATGAAAATAATGCAACGAACAAGATGACAAATTTCAAGGCCGGAAGTTTTAAATCGGCGATAAAAGCGAAAGCGCCGATTGTTCCGGTTGCATTAATTGATTCTTATAAGGTTTTCCATGGTTTTAGTTTTAAGAAAGTGATTACACAGGTGCATTATTTGAAGCCTATTTATTATGAAGAGTATAAAAATTTAAAGACAAATGAAATTGCCTCTATGGTTCAGGGACGCATCCAGCAGATTTTGGATGCGTATGCGGTATAGTTTAATCTTTTTCACGTAGCCGTACAATTCGGGCGGCCTGCCTGCGGCGTTCGTCAGCCTGCGCCGCATAATGTTTTCTTGTCGTGTTGACGTCTTTATGGCCCAGCACATCTGCGACGAGATAGATGTCTCCGGATTCTTGGTATAATGTGGTGCCATAAGTGCTTCTCAGTTTATGAGGAGTGATGTTTTTTAAGCTTGTGACAAGCTTTGCATATTTTTTAACGAGATTTTCCACGGAACGGACGCTCATTCTTTTTTTCTGCATGGAAAGAAATAGCGCATTGGCGCTGCCTTCCATTGGAATGATTTCTTTCCGCTCTTTCAGATACTCGCAGAGAGCTTGTTCGACTTCTTCTCCAAAATATACAATGGATTCATATCCCCCTTTTCGATGGACTTTTATTCCATTGTTCTTAAAATCTATATCAGTCAGATCCAGACCGACGCATTCCGAGACGCGGATTCCAGTGCCGAGCATTAATGTCAGCAGGGCAAGATCGCGTTTTTTTGTTTGGGAATGGTATGCCTTCTGTCGTTTTGTCAGGTTTTCACCGGATTCCACCTCATCTAAAAGCAGGGCGACTTCGTCCACATCTAACCGTACAATCGTTTTTTCATGGAGCTTTGGCATTTGGACAAGTTCTGCCGGATTGGTGGCGATGCGTTCTGTCCGGAAGAAAAAGTTATAGAAACTCCTTAAACTAGCCAGTTTTCTTGAAATGCCGCGTTCTTGGTTTGTGTGTTCCACATCATCTTTCACATAATACTTTAACCAGCTTAAATATTCTTCAATATCCTGAGCTTTTACTTCATCAAGAAGCTCTAGCGGAAAGTCAGGGAGTTCTATTTTTTGGTAAATCGGGTTATTGTCATGTATGTATTCAAAGAAAACGCGTAGATCGTAAGCATAAGCAATGCGGGTTCTGGAAGAAGTGGTTGGTTCAATGCCGATAAAGAAGTCTTTGCAGAAATAGGGCAGTGACTTTATGATCTCCCGAAGCTTTAATTCATTTTCTATGTTTATTTTTTCATGGTAAGCTTTTTCTTTCATATGGTTCCTTTCTGTTTTGTCCAGCCTGAAATATTTCCGTTTACAATAGCTGTAAACATGCGGTCTTTTACGCCGGGATTTTCTGAATTTAACTGACGGAGCAGTTTCTTTACATATTCACGGCGGGTAACGCCGTCTGCGGGACATGGGTTTTTTTCAACTGGAAGCGGATAACGGTTCTGAAACCCAATTACATCAGCTTCCGCCACATACATCATGGGACGGATCACCGTTAAATCCATGCGGTCTAAATAGGTAACTGGCGCGAAAGAATAGAATCTGCCTTCATAGATTAAGGAAAGCAGCATAGTTTCAACAATATCATCTTTGTGATGGGCGTAGGCAACTTTATTACAGCCTAATTCTTTCGCTTTGGCATTTAACGCGCCTTTCCGCATCTTCGCGCATAAGGAACAGGGAGATTGTTCTTTACGTTCCTTAAAAATAATGTTTCCAATGTCGGTTTTAACAATATGAAGGGAAACATTAAGTTCTTCACATAAAGCCTGAATGCGTTCCGTTTTAAATTCCTGAAACCCCAGATGAACCATAATGGCAGTTAATTCAAAAGGATTTGGATAGAATCTTTGTAAATGCTTTAAAGCGTAAAGTAAAGCCAAGCTGTCCTTTCCTCCGGAAATGCCAATGGCAATTTTATCTTCAGGTAAAATCATCTGATAGTCGTCTACTGCTTTTCTAGTATAACTTAATAACTGTTGTAATTTCATTTGAACCTCTCTTTTGAAAAATTCGGATGTCTAGTATAGTATAAACCATTTTTATATGAAAATCTATATTTACCATAACGGTAATTAGTCTTTTGTCAAAAATATAAAATATCTTAATAATTGCATATACAATTAGGCGGTAAATAGAAGTGAAAAGAACTACGTTTTCGCAAGAGCTTTATGTTACAGGATTTCTTTTATGTTAATATATAATTTAAGGTATAAGACTAATTGCAGTTACCTTAAACTTGAAGCTCATGGAAGATGAATATCTTAATAAATAAGAGAATAAGTTAGAAAAACCCGCAGTTTATCCATTACATATGATCTCAAGCGGTTTTCATCTTAACTAATATGAAAACTAATCTGTAAGTATGAAAGACGAGTTGGAAAACTGGTGAATCCAATCTTTTCTTTATGACCTCAAGCGGATTCATTTTAACAAACATGAAATTTAATTTAAAAATATAAAAGATGAATTGGAAAACAGATGAACCAATCATTAATAAATGATCTCAAGCAGATTTTATCTTAACAAGTATGATATCCAATCTAAAAGCAAAAAAGAAGAAATGGAAAAACAGATGAATCTTATCTCTTATAAATGACCTTAAGCGGATTTCATCTTAATAAGTATGAAATCTAAAAAACAGATAAATCCAATCTTTTATAAATGATCTCAAGCAGATTTTATCTTAACAACTTTTATAAATGACTTTAAGCAGATTTCATCTTAAACTAATATGAAATCTATTAACAAACACGAAATTTAATCTATAAGCATGAAAGATGAGTCGGAAAAACTGTTGAATCGTTTCTTTTATTAAAGTATTCTTAAAGCATCATCTTAAATGTTACATATCATAGAATCAACGGATAAAGTCCGTATCTATCCCTTAAAAATTTTATATCTAGCTAACGTTAGATATAATAGCAAGATATATTTTTAGTAAAAAATTAATGTTTTATTAAAATGCTTAATGATATGCAGTATCAAAGAAGATTTTTAACCTCTATTTTTTAAACACCGCTTTACACTGATTATGTAGTTTGTTATAATGATAAACTATAATTGGAGCGTATCAAACGGAGAGAAGCAAGGAGTGTGTAAGAATGAAAGAAATATCAAAATTGATGGATTACCGACAGACTGTGCGTGTGGTAGATGCGACGCTGAGGGATGGAGGATTGGTGAATAATTTTTACTTTCCAGACGAATTTGTGAAAGATTTATATGTTGCAAACCAAAAGGCTGGCGTGGATTATATGGAGTTTGGCTATAAGGCGTCTACGGAGATGTTTGAAGAAAGCAAATTTGGAAAATGGAAGTTCTGTAAAGATGAAGATATTCGCGCAGTTGTCGGAGAAAATGATACGGATTTGAAAATTGCCGTTATGGCAGATGTGGGGAGATGCGATTATAAAAAGGATATTGTCAGCCGCAGTGAAAGCCCCGTTGATTTAATCCGTGTGGCTACATACCTGAATACAATTCCAACGGCGGCTGATATGATTGAAGACGCCTCGAAAAAGGGGTATGAGGTGAGCTGTAACTTAATGGCGATTTCGAATGTTCAGGAAAGTGATTTAGTTGTCGCTTTAGATATTTTAGGGCAGACGCCAGTAGACGTATTTTATATTGTGGACAGTTATGGCGCGCTGTATCCTGAGCAGCTTGCGCGCGTGGCGGATATCTTTATGAATTTTGCGGAGAAATATGGGAAGAAAATCGGCATTCATGCCCACAATAACCAGCAGCTTGCGTTTGCAAATACGATAGAGGCCGTCGGGGACGGCGTAGACTGGCTGGACGGGACGTATTGCGGCATGGGGAGAGGGGCAGGAAACTGCGCAATGGAGCTTTTGCTTGCATTTTTGCGGAATCCGAAATACAATATTGCCCCAGTGTTTCAATTTATTGAGAAGCACATCAATAAACTTAAGGAAAACGGCGTAGTTTGGGGGTATGATTTACAATATCTGATGACGGGAGTATTTAACCAGCATCCAAAGTCAGCAATTCAATTTACGAAAGAGAAACGGACAGACTATTTTGAATTTTATAAAGAAACGATAGAACAGGACTGCTAGAGATGAGAATGTATGACTTGATAGAAAAGAAAAAAAAGGGCGGCGTTTTGTCGAAAAATGAAATCCGTTGGATGATTGACGGGTTTACAAATGGGGAATTGCCGGATTATCAAATGTCTGCAATGATGATGGCGATTTGTTTTCGGGGGCTTTCGGCAAGAGAGACGCTGGATCTTACAGTTGCCATGCGTGACAGCGGGGACAGTTTGGATTTGTCTGGCATCCATGGCATAAAGGCGGATAAACACAGTACAGGCGGCGTTGGAGATAAGACCTCGCTTGCGCTTGCGCCAATTATTGCGTCACTGGGGCTTCCGGTGGCGAAAATGTCAGGCAGGGGGCTTGGGCATACAGGCGGCACGATAGATAAGCTGGAATGCTTTCCGAATTTTTCGTCGGACTTAACGAAAGAGGCCTTTATTGAGAATGTCAATAAGGTGGGTCTTGCGATTGCCGGACAGACGGCGAATCTGGCTCCGGCGGATAAAAAGCTCTATGCGCTGCGTGACGTGACGGCTACCGTTGACCAAATGTCTTTAATTGCCAGCAGCATTATGAGTAAAAAACTGGCGGCGGGCAGTGATATTATCGTGTTAGATGTAAAGACGGGTTCTGGCGCGTTTATGAAAGAATTGCCGGATGCGGAAGAACTTGCGGAAACGATGGTTTCGATTGGCGTAATGGCGGGAAAGAAAATAGCGGCTGTCATAACGGAGATGGATCAGCCGTTGGGCAATGCCGTTGGAAATTCCCTTGAAGTGATAGAAGCGGTTGAGGCGTTGTCAGGCAAGGGACCTAAGGATTTGATGGAAGTGGTTTATGCGCTTGGAAGCCAGATTCTTCTGCTTGCAGACGTCTGCCGGACGCAGGAAGAAGCAATCGGGCTTATGTGTGAAAGCGTGGCAAGCGGCGCGGCAAAACGGAAACTGGCGGAATTTATTGAGGCGCAGGGCGGAGACGCTTCTTATGTGTATGATACGTCCAAATTTGAGCGGGCAGTTTATGCGGTGGAAGTGTTGTCAAGAAAAGAGGGGTTTGTTTCCGGCATTCAGGCGGAAGTGATTGGCAATGTCTGCATGATGTGTGGAGGAGGAAGAAAAAAGAAGGGCGATGCCATAGATCTTTCCGTTGGCATTCTGCTTCAGAAAAAAAGAGGGGATTTTGTAAAAAAAGGAGAAACGCTGGCGGTTGTATATGTAAACAGCCAAAAGAAAGGTGAGTTGGCGGCGCAGCAGGTTGCATCTGCGTATGCCATTGGAGAGACAGAGCCGCAAAAAGAAGCGATGGTAAAAAAAGTGATAAAAGGCTCTAATGAATAATGCGAAAGCCATTTACATATAGTAATATATGGGAAAAATGAATTTAGGCAAATGGAAAGAAGGTCTGGTGGAATCCTTAGAGCTTCCGAAAGACTTAATGTATGGGGCTGTTTTAGTGTCTATCACCGGACAGCAGGAAATTTTAATAGAGAATTACCGGGGGATTTTGGAATATACCAAAAACCATATCAGCCTGCAGACAAAAACCTGCAGGCTGGTAATCCGCGGGAAAGACCTCAATATTAATTACTATACGAATGAAGAAATGAAAATCACTGGGCGGATTGAATCTGTATTCTATGAGAATTAGGAGGCAGTTTTGTTTCTTTCTTTAGTCAAATTTTTTCGGGGTTTTCTACTTGTCCGATTAAAGGGGTATTCTCCAGAGCGTTTTTTAAATTTATGCAGCAATCACAATATTTTAATATGGAATCTGTCTAACCATGGGGAGGCTTATGAATTTTATATCAGCATTGCCGCATACCGGAAATTGAAACCTCTATTGAAAAAGACAAAGACAAAGATTGTGATTTTAAAGCGTTTCGGGTTTCCATTTTTTTTATACCGCTACCGGAAGCGTAAGCTGTTTTTTGCCGGAATTTTAGTCAGTCTTGGTCTGTTGTTTTATATGACGTCTTTTATTTGGTTAATAGACATTAACGGAAATTCTTCTATTACGGACGACACGATCCTTACTTTTTTAAAACAGCGGCATTCTTCTTTTGGCAGTAAGAAAAAGTCAGTGGACTGCAGCGCGCTTGAAGAAGCGCTTCGGACGACATATGATGACATTATCTGGGCGTCCGTCCGTTTGAGCGGCACTAAAATGACAGTGGACATTCAGGAAAACCTGATTTCAAAAAAAGATTCCGAAAAAAATGTAAAATTGGAAGGCGCGTTTAACATTATAGCGGATAAGCCTGCGATTATCACTTCCATTATTACAAGAGCCGGAACGCCTTTGGTAAAAGCAAAAAGCAAAGTGGAAGCCGGAGATGTTTTAGTCGGCAGCCAGCTTGATATTTATAATGACAGCAATGAAATCGTGGATCATGTCTATGTGGCGGCAGATGCGGACATATATGGACAGACGCAGTATGCCTATCAGGATTCTTTTCCGATGCAGTATAACCAGAAGGCGCGGAAAGGCGAAGGGAAAAGCCGCTATAGTCTAAGCTTGTTTTCCTATCAGATACAATTTCCATCTGCCATAAAGAAAAAGGAGTTGTTTGAATCTTATACGGAAAGCAGGCAGCTTGCGATTGCAAAAGATTACTATATTCCGGTTATATTAGAAAAAACCACTTTTTATGACTGTGATTATGAGAAAGTGACGCTGACGAAACAACAGGCGAAAAAACGGGCGGAAGAAAATTTTATACAATTTTTGAAAAAATTGGAGGAAAAGGGTATTCAAATCACGGATAAAAATGTTAAAATAGAGTTTGCAGAGAACGAGTGCCGGGTAAACGGCATTGTGACTGCGATTGAAAAAATTGGCAGATATGAACCTGCAGAAGAAAGGTCAGTGGAGCATGAGTCTGAATGAATTAAGCGTAGAGATTCCGCCAGAGCATATGGCAAATGTTTTCGGGCAGTTTGACAGCCACATGAAAAAAATAGAAAAGGCATTTCATGTGACAATCGTGGCGCGGAATGGCTCGATAAAACTGATTGGAAGCCCTACGGGCATAAAACAGGCGTCAGAAGTGTTCAAAGAGTTGTTAGAGCTGTCAAGACGCGGCAATGCCATTACGGAGCAAAATGTCAACTATGCCATTTCGCTTGCCATGGATCACAATACGGAAGCGATTGTAGAAATAGATAAGGACTGCATCTGCCATACCATTCAGGGCAAACCTGTAAAGCCAAAGACGATTGGGCAAAAAGAGTATGTGGATGCCATTCGGAGTAAAATGATTGTATTTGGATGCGGGCCTGCCGGAACCGGAAAGACCTATCTTGCAATAGCTATGGCGGTTACGGCGTTTAAAAATGATGAAGTCAGCAGGATTATTCTGACGCGTCCTGCCATCGAAGCGGGAGAAAAGCTCGGTTTTCTGCCGGGGGATTTGCAAAGCAAAATAGATCCGTATCTAAGGCCCTTATACGATGCCTTGTATCAAATCATGGGAGTGGAAAGTTTTATGCGGAATACGGAAAAAGGGCTGATAGAAGTCGCGCCGCTTGCCTATATGCGCGGACGCACATTAGACAATGCCTTTATTATTTTGGACGAAGCGCAGAATACAACTCCGGCGCAGATGAAGATGTTTTTGACAAGAATCGGGTTTGGGTCAAAAGTCGTCGTTACGGGAGACGCCACGCAAAAGGATCTGCCTGCGGGCGCGCAGTCTGGATTGGATATTGCGCTTAGGGTTTTGCGGAAGGTGGAGGACATTGGAATTTGCAAGCTGACAAGCAGTGACGTGGTGCGCCATCCTCTTGTGCAGAAAATTGTAAAAGCCTATGAAGATTATGAAAATCGTCAAGGGAAAAAGAATGTTAGACAGGCGGTTAGACGATAATGGAAAGAAGAATGCCTTGGAAACGGATGCAAAATTATCTTGCAGTCGTTGTAATAACGATTTCGTTATCTTTGTTTTTTGCGTATAAGAATCGCTGGCTGTTAGATGAAATTGCGGCATATTTGATTTTGGACATAGTTTTTTTGGCAGTTTTGCTTTACACATTGGAAAGAAACCGTGTAAATCGGAAGTTAGGGGTGAGCGGTTCGAACCGTTATGGCAGGATTGCCCTTTGTTATGGCGCCTGCTGCCTGGCTGCCATTGGCTGTTATTTTTCACCGGAATTTACCTGTCCGGCGGAAGCGTTTGCGCTATTTTTATGTTTGGCTGCAAATATTGAAATTTCAATCAGCCTTTCGCTTTTGATCTGTATGCTTTTATGTGTGGCAAGGGGACAAACCATTTATGAGCTTGCCGCATACTGTATTTTAATTTTAGTCGGGGCGCAGATAGCGCATACGGTATATAAGAAAAAAACCCGTGTTTGGGGCTGTATGATATTGGGATCGGTTTCTCTTTGCGCGCCGATGCTGTTTTGCTATCTGGCAGGCGTGGAAAACAAAATTGAGGTTTTTTTGTGGAAAAGCCTGTATCTATTTGTCACTATTGCGCTTTACTTTGCATTTGCAAAGCGGCTGTATGACAAAATGGAGTTTGACCGGCTGCGTTCTTATGAACGGATTATCGATCATGAATATCCGCTTTTTCAGGATATTAAAAATTATTCAAAGGCGGAATATGTACATGCGATGAAAGCGGGGACGGTTGCGTTAAAATGCGCGACGGAAATCGGGGCAAATGAAATGCTTGCGGCGGCAGGCGGGTTTTATTACCGTCTTGGCGTAATTGAAGGAGAGCCTTACATAGAGAACGGCGTGCGTTTGGCGGAAGAAAAATGCTTTCCACTAGACGTGATACAGATTCTTTTGGAATACAACGGAGAACAAAAGCTGCCGTCTTCAAAAGAATCGGCGATTGTACATATGGTTGACGCCTGCCTAAAGAAAATTGAGATGTTAAATTCACAGAAGCTTTCATCTTCATGGAATCAAGATATGGTGATATATCAGACGTTGAATGAGTTGTCCGCTTCCGGAATCTATGATGAATCGGGCCTTAGCATGAATCAATTTTTAAAAGTCAGGGAATTATTAGTTCGTGAGGAGATAGGATATGACAATAACGATAGAGGAAGAAATTCCGGCTGATTTAGGATTTGACTGCCTTAGTTTTGCGAAGGAAGTAATTTCTTTTACACTTTTGCATGAGAAATTTCCGTTTGAAGCTGAGGTGAACCTGACTTTGACGGACAATGAGGCGATTCAGGAGTTGAATCGGGATTACCGGAACATCGATGCGGCGACAGATGTGCTGTCCTTTCCTATGTTAAACCTTACGGAAGCCGGTAAGTTTTCAAGCATTGGACAAGATATTGAAAATAATTTTAATCCAGACAGCGGAGAAGCGATGCTTGGGGATATTGTAATTTCCGCGCCGAAAGTGAAGGAGCAGGCGGCGGCTTTTGGCCATTCTGTCAGACGGGAGTTTGCATTTTTAATTGTACATAGCATTCTGCATTTGCTGGGGTATGATCATATTAATCCAAAAGATGCGGAATGTATGGAACATAAACAAGAAACAATCTTAAATAAGATGAATGTTTTCAGATCACAGGAGGATGAATAATGAAACGCTTAAGGGACATACTTCTTCTTTCGGCGCTCTGCCTGTTTCTGATATGCTTTGCATATGCGAGACTGGGTTTTGGGACAGAAGAAGAAATTTCGACCGAAACGGAAACAGAGACCGAACAATTTGCATTGATGGAGCCGGAAACAGAGACGGAAGAAGAATTGGAGATGCCGACGGAAACAGAAGTAGAGGAGATTGCGCTTGAATCCAACAGGAACCCGCTGACTGGAGAGCCAATGGATGAATCCTTAGTTTCCCAAAGGCCTGTTTCTTTTATGGTTGGGAACACCTCAGATTCCATGCCGCAGTATGGGCTTGCCGATGCAGACGTAATATACGAAGCTCCGGCGGAAGGCGGTTTGACAAGGTTAATGACGATTTATCAGGATTACGCCGATTTGCCTACGATTATGTCAAGCAGAAGCTGCCGTCATTATTACTGCTACTTTTCCAATGAATTTGAAGCGATCTACATTCACTATGGACAGGCTGTATATGCGACGGAAATGCTGAAACGGTTTGACGATTTGAATGGATTGGACGGGGATTTAGAGAATGTGACGTTTTTCCGTGACCGTTCCAGAAACGCCCCGCATAACGCATATGTAAACGGCAAGAGCATTGTGGCCGGCATTCAAAAAAGAGGATACCGCACAGAACATGCCGAAACGTATGAGAACCGCTACCATTTTGTTCCAAAAGAGCGGGAATTAGAGGACGGTGAAACTGCTGTTGTCGTAGAGCCGGGCTATGCCATCAATAAACCTTGGTTTGTCTATGATGAGACGACGGGGCTTTATAAACGGTATCAGTATAAACAGGCGCATGTGGACGGAGCGACCGGAGAGGCAATTGAATTTAAAAATATTATCTTTCAGGTGTGCGACTACAGCGTATTCCCGGACGGGAAATATTTGGACGTAAAAACAGCTTCCTATGGCGGAAAAGGAAAATATATTACAAACGGCAAAGCAATCGACATTGCTTGGGTCAAAGAAGTGGAAGACGGCGTGGGAAGATATTATGATATGGATGGCAATGAACTGCTGTTAAATCCGGGGAAAACATTTGTCTGCATTATTTTAAACGACGAAGAAGACAGAATCGGGATTCATGCGACAAAAGAGGCGTTTGAAGCTTCCAGAAATTAAAAAATTTGTATAAAGAATGGAAAAATGCGAATACTATTGCTGGTGATGTATATGAACAAGGTCAATAGCATTCGTATTTTTTTTATTCTTACAGTGATGTTTTGCATTTGCTGTTATCAGGCAGCGGCATGGAAGGGATCTGATTCAGACAAGAATCAGAAGGAGACAGAGGAGACGGAACTTTTTACCATAGAAGAACCGGAAGAAGAAACAGAATATTCTGTCCTTCCGGTTCTACAGACGTTTGATTATAAATATGTAATTGTGGAAGAGGGGGATTATCTGACAGTCTATTATTCCGACCGGGACACCGTCTATGAATATACAGATATCCGGTATTCCGATTTGGAAGATTCCCTGCGTCAGAAAATCCGGAAAGGATATTGTATCAAAGATGAATCTGCGTTGTTTGGTTTCCTAGAAAATTACAGCAGTTAAATGGATTTTAGCGTTTTCCCGCATTATTTTATAGGGAGCCCCATATGCAACGGCATTATCAGGAATATCTTTGGTAACAATGCTTCCCGCGCCAATTACGACATTATTTCCAATGGTAACCCCTCCCCGGCATAAGGATAGCTCCTCCGCCGATCCAGACATTATCCCCAATAGTAACCGGTGCAGTTTTCGTTTTGCAAAACGCGTAGGAGCCGTCTTCTTTTGGTTCGCCGAAGCGGTCCTTGGCGTTTGTTGGGTGGAAGCCGTATAGATTTTCATTGTCATCTAAAAATGCGCAGTTCATATTGACTTCGCAGTTGTTGCCAAAATAGATATTGTTTCCATAGTCTGCGTAAAACGGGGCGGTAATCCAGAGATTTTCCCCTTTTTGCAAAGTAGCTTGGACAGGATTTTTCTTTGGATTCCATATCTTTGGAATCTGTCTTGTTGTAATCCCGTATTAAATCTTTCACTTCATGCCATCTGTCTAAAAGTTCTTTGTCCCCACAGTCGTATAATTCGCCTACAGGCATTTTTTTCGTTCTGTCATAAAGGCCTCCTTTTTTTGATTTTTTATTATAACATAGGCGGTTCTAAAAGTCATATAGTTATCGTTTGTCCAAAAGCCATGAAGTTTTCATTTGTTAAAAAGCCATGAAGTTTTCGTTTGTCCAAAAACCATATAGTTTTGATTGGTTCTAAGAGCCTTTAATTTAGTTGGTTAGAAAAGTTATTTGATTAAGTCCTTTAATTTTAGTTGGTTAGAAAAATTATTTGATTATTCGTTGATTAGAAAAGCCATTGATTTTCCAAACAGCTTTATTAGCTGTTTATTTTTATATTGCCAATTATATCGGAATAAAGTATACTGGTGTAGGTTTTTAATCTAATAAATTACGGAGGAGAAAGTATGGGAAAAACACATGGTTTTATGAATGAATTTAAAAAGTTTATTATGCGGGGAAATGTGATGGATATGGCAGTCGGCGTAATTGTGGGCGGAGCGTTTACGTCGATTGTCACTTCGCTCAATCAGGATATTTTAACGCCAGTGCTTGGGATTTTTGGCGGTACGGATTTTAGCAGTTTAAAGCTTAAGCTTGGGGGCGGGGAAGAAGCGCCAATTCTTTCTTATGGAAATTTTTTAACGGCCGTGATTAATTTTTTAATTACTGCCTTTGTGATTTTTTGTTTAGTGAAGGCAATGAATGTCATAGGAAGCCGTTTCCAGAAAGAAGAACCGAAAGCGGCTTTGGCAACAAAACAGTGCCCGTTTTGTAAAAGTGAAATAGCAGTTGGCGCTGTCCGATGCCCGAATTGCACTTCGGTATTGGAAGATGCTGTGTAAAAGTTAGGAGTGGGGAGAAAGGCGGGCAGGCATGAACCGGCAGATGATTCAAAGCATAACAATCGACTGGGATAAGATTGAAAAGTCCAGTTATTTGAGATCGATTAAAGCAATCCGAAGTTTGGACAGGCTTACGTTTACTAAGCCAATTACGTTTTTTGTCGGGGAAAATGGAAGCGGGAAATCCACTTTATTAGAAGCGGTTGCCGTGGCTTATGGATTTAATCCAGAGGGTGGGACGAAAAATTATCGCTTTGCAACGTATCAGTCCCATTCTGAATTATGCCATGCAATCCGCATTGCAAAAGGCATAAACACATCTGGCTGGGGATATTTTTTTCGGGCGGAAAGCTTTTATAATGTCGCTACAAAAGAAGAAGATTATGCGGACGAGCTGCATCCGTCCCAAAAACTGCATGAAAAATCCCATGGGGAAAGTTTTCTTGCGGTGGCGGAACGGAATTTAAAGCCAAATGGAATTTATTTTTTGGACGAGCCAGAAGCCGCGCTTTCTCCCCAGCGGCAATTAACTCTTTTAATGGAAATTTATGAGTGCGCAAAACAGGGTTCCCAGTTTATTATTGTAACTCATTCGCCGATTTTGCTTGGGATGCCGGATGCGGAAATTTTATGTTTTGACGATGGCGCCATACATGCCTGTAAATATGAAGAAACGGAAAGTTATCAGGTGACAGAACTGTTTTTGTCCCATAGAAAACAGATTTTAAAGCGGCTGCTTGATTGTGGCAAATAGAAGGGAGACAGAACAGATGGGTTTCAAAGGGCATTTGCCAAAAGGGAAATGGAATATTTTCTATTTTTTTTAGCGTCGCTGCGCTTTTGTACATAGGGGGGAAATTTTTATTTTACATGGATTGGATCTGCGGCTGTCCGGCGTTTTGCGGAAAAGCTTGGAGTGGATTCTTTCTTGCTTGTTGTTTTCTGTTTTGCCATTGAGTTTGCGGATTTACCGTATTGGGCAAAGCAAATAAGGAGATTGATTTTGGCGATCTGCGTTCCTGCCCTTGACAAAGCCAGTCTTTTCGTGTATTCTATCAAACGTAACTTTATTCATAAATGTAAAATGATTGAGGAGGAATGTTTATGAAGTTCAAAAAAGTAGTCTCTGCCGCATTAGTGGCAGTTTTGGCAGTGGCATGTATGTCCGGCTGCGGTGACAATAAGGACGGTCAGGCAAGCGCGGGCGGCAGTGGCGGCGATGTGGTGAAAATCGGCGGAATCGGCCCGGTGACAGGCAGCGCTGCGGTATATGGAATGGCAGTTAAGAACGGCGCGGAGCTTGCCGTCAAAGAAATCAACGAAGCGGGCGGGATTAACGGCAAGCAGATTGAGTTTGATTTCCAAGATGATGAAAACGACGCAGAGAAAGCCGTCAATGCTTATAATACGTTAAAAGACTGGGGGACGCACGCGATTCTTGGAACGGTTACTTCCGCTCCCTGCGTGGCAGTCGGGGAAGTGGCTCAGGCAGATAATATTTTCCTTCTGACCCCTTCAGGGACAGCCGTTGACTGCGTGAAATATGACAACGCATTCCGTGTGTGTTTTTCAGACCCTATGCAGGGGCTTGAATCAGCAAAATATATAGGAGACAATAACCTTGCGGCAAAAGTAGCCGTAATCTATGACAGTTCTGACGTATATTCTTCTGGGATTTACGAAGCGTTTGTCAAAGAGGCGAAAAACCAGAACTTTGAAATCGTAGCGGCAGAGGCCTTTACAAAAGAGAGCAATTCAGACTTTTCCGTACAGCTTCAGAAAGCGAAAGACGCAGGAGCGGAGCTTGTATTTTTGCCATTTTATTATTCAGAAGCCTCACTTGTGTTAAAGCAGGCGGCAGGCATGAATTATGCGCCAAAGTTTTTCGGATGTGACGGAATGGACGGAATCCTTGCAGTAAAAGGCTTTGATGCAAATCTTGCAAACGATTTGATGTTCTTAAGCCCGTTTACGCCGACTTCAGAGGACGAAGCAATCCAGAAATTTGTAACGGATTTTCAGGAATCTTACGGCGATACGCCAAACCAGTTCGCGGCAGATGCGTATGATGGAATTTACGCAATCAAGGCGGCTATGGAAAAGGCAAATGTAACGCCGGATATGTCCACATCTGAAATATGTGATGCATTAAAAACTGCAATGACTGAAATTACAATCGACGGCGTTACCGCTAAGAGCTTAACATGGCAGTCAAGCGGCGAGCCAAGCAAAGAGCCGATGGTGGTGAAAATTGCGGACGGAGATTATGCAGTGGTAGAGTAAACGCGCAGGAAGGCAGATGGAGGGTTATCTTGGAAAGATAACCCTTTTTGCCGTACCGGCCCATAGCGGGCATTGGAATCTAAAACGGACGGGGGAATACTATGAGCTTTATATCGTATCTGATCAATGGCGTAAGCCTTGGAAGTGTTTATGCAATTATCGCGTTAGGCTATACAATGGTATATGGAATTGCAAAGATGTTGAATTTTGCGCACGGCGACGTAATTATGATTGGCGCGTATGTGGTAATGGCGTCTGTGACGGGAGCGGGGCTTCCGCCAATGGCGGCAGTGGTCGTTTCAATTTTGTTTTGCACGGCGCTTGGGATTGTGATTGAGGGCGTGGCGTACCGGCCGCTCTTAAATGCGTCGTCATCGCTTGCCGTTTTGATTACGGCAATCGGCGTCAGTTATCTGCTGCAAAATATTGCGCTTTTAATTTTTGGGGCAAACACAATTTCATTTGCATCGGTAGTTCCAATTCCGGCGATTGAACTGGCAGGCAAAAGCTTAACGATTACAGGAGAAGCTATCGTCACCATCGTCTTGTGCATTATTATTATGACGGCATTGACCCTGTTTATCAAAAAATCAAAGGCGGGACAGGCGATGCTTGCCGTTTCAGAGGATAAGGGAGCGGCGCAGTTAATGGGGATTCACGTCAATGGCACGATTGCGCTGACGTTTGCCATCGGTTCTGCGCTTGCCGCCGTTGCCGGGGTGCTGCTTTGCTCAGCGTATCCGACGCTGACGCCTTATACAGGGGCGATGCCGGGGATTAAAGCGTTTGTCGCAGCCGTTTTTGGCGGGATTGGTTCCATTCCGGGGGCTTTTATCGGCGGCGTGCTGCTTGGCGTAATTGAAATTTTTGGAAAAGCCTATATTTCTTCCCAGATGGCGGATGCGATTGTGTTTGGCGTGTTGATTATTATTCTAATCGTGAAGCCTACCGGCATTCTTGGCAAAAACATTCAAGAGAAAGTGTAGGTGGCAGAGTATGAAACAATTAAACAAAACGACAAAAAGCAATCTTCTTACATATGGCATGGTTGTGGCGCTTTTTGGGATTATGCAGGCGCTAGTTGCCACGGGAAATGTGTCCAGCCTTTTAAAAGGGCTTTTGGTGCCGCTTTGCGCCTATATTATCCTTGCGGTTTCGCTTAATCTGACGGTTGGCATTTTAGGGGAACTAAGCCTAGGCCATGCAGGGTTTATGTGCGTCGGCGCATTTACAAGCGCATTTTTCTCTAAATGCGTGGCGGACGCCATTCCTTTTGCAGGCATCCGTTATCTGCTGGCCCTTCTGATTGGGGCGGCGTCGGCCGGCATATGCGGGATTTTAATCGGCATCCCCGTACTTCGCTTAAAAGGGGATTATCTTGCCATTGTAACGCTTGCGTTCGGGGAAATTATAAAAAATATCGTCAATATATTATTTATCGGGAGAGATGAAAACGGATTCCATTTTTCCACAAAAGATTCCCTTTCCCTTGGTCTTTCGCCGGAAGGGGAAGTGATTGTAAACGGCCCTCAGGGAATAACCGGCACGCCTCAGGATTCTTCGTTTGCCGTTAGCGTGATTTTAATTTTAGTGACGTTATTTATCGTTTTAAACCTGATTCACTCAAGAAGCGGACGCGCAATTATGGCAATCCGCGATAACCGCATTGCGGCGGAGTCGGTTGGCATTCACATTACGAAATATAAGTTAATGGCGTTTTCCATTTCTGCGGCATTGGCAGGCATTGGCGGCGTAATCTATGCGCATAACCTTGCGACATTAACGGCGCAGCCGAAAAACTTTGGTTACAATATGTCGATTATGATTCTTGTGTTCGTCGTGCTTGGCGGGATTGGGAACATCAGAGGTTCCGTTATTGCGGCGATTGTCCTGACGCTTCTGCCGGAGATGCTGCGCGGCTTAAGCGATTACCGTATGTTAATCTATGCAGTTGTGTTAATTGCAATGATGTTGTTTAACTGGAGCCCGAAAGCGATTGAGCTGAGAGAAAAATTCTCTGCAAAATGGAAGCGCGGCAAACAAAAGGAGGCGTAGATATGGCATTATTAGAAGTGAAAAATCTTGGAATCTCCTTTGGAGGGCTTCGGGCGGTCAATGAGTTTCACTTAACGATTGAAAAAGGCCGCCTGTACGGGCTGATTGGGCCAAACGGCGCCGGGAAAACGACAGTGTTTAATCTTTTGACAGGCGTTTATAAGCCGGATGAGGGCGTTATTTTGCTAAATGGGGAAAACATGGTTGGCAAAAAGACGATTGACATCAATAAAGCCGGTATTGCAAGGACATTTCAAAATATCCGTCTTTTTAAGGAACTTTCCGTTAAAGACAATGTAAAAGCCGGGCTGCATAACCATTACGCCTATTCGACGTTAGAAGGCATTTTCCGTCTGCCGAAATTTTTTAAAGTGGAAAAAGAAATGGACAGCCGCGCCATGGAGCTTTTAAAGGTATTTGGCTTGGATCAGGAAGCGGATACGCTTGCGTCTAACCTGCCATATGGAAAACAGAGGAAATTAGAAATCACAAGGGCGCTTGCGACAGAGCCGAAGCTTCTGCTTTTAGATGAGCCTGCCGCCGGAATGAACCCGAACGAGACGAAAGAGCTGATGGAGACGATCCGTTTTGTCAGGGATAAATTTGACATGACGATTCTTTTAATTGAACATGACATGAAGCTTGTTTCCGGCATTTGTGAAGAATTGACGGTGCTGAATTTCGGGCAGGTTTTGTGTGAAGGAAAAGCGTCTGAGGTTTTAAACGATCCGGAAGTAATCAAGGCGTACTTAGGCGAATAGGAGGGCGGCAAAATGGCGATGCTTGAAATTAAAGATTTAGAAGTGTATTATGGCATGATTCAGGCGATAAAGGGCATTTCCTTTCAGGTAAATGAGGGGGAAGTCATTGCTTTAATCGGCGCAAATGGGGCGGGGAAGACGACAATTTTACACACGGTTACAGGTCTTTTGTCTCCTAAATGCGGTTCCGTTTTATTTGAAGGGAAAGACATTACAAAGGTTCCGGCGCATAAAATCGTCTCTCTTGGAATGGCGCATGTGCCGGAAGGGCGGCGCGTCTTTGCGGAACTGACCGTCTATGAAAACCTGAAGATGGGCGCATACACGAGAAAAGACAAAAATGAAATGGAACAGACGCTTGAAAGTGTGTATCAACGTTTCCCGCGTTTAAGGGAGCGGAAAAACCAGCTTGCCGGAACATTAAGCGGCGGGGAGCAGCAAATGCTTGCGATGGGAAGGGCGCTGATGTCGCATCCGAAAATTATCTTGATGGACGAACCTTCCATGGGGCTTTCTCCAATCCTTGTCAACCAGATTTTTGATATTATAGAAGAAGTCAGCAAAAGCGGGACGACCGTGCTTTTAGTGGAACAAAATGCAAAAAAAGCCCTTGCCATTGCAGATCGGGCATATGTCTTAGAGACTGGGAAGATCGTCTTAGAGGGAGACGCGGATCAACTGATGAATGACGATTCCATAAAAAAAGCGTATCTTGGAGAATAGGGGGAAAGCGGAATGGAACATGTGGTAATTACGATTGCAAGGCAGTACGGAAGCGGCGGCAGGACGGTCGGGAAAATGCTGGCAAAGGAGATGGGGATTCCCTATTACAGCAGTAATCTTCTTAAAATGGCTTCCGAAGAAAGCGGGATTAATGAGCAGTTGTTTGCCCAGTTAGATGAAAAATTGAAAAACAGCCCGTTTTTGCGTATGTCTACAGACCTTTACACAGGAGATTTGATTCCGCCGGAAAGCAGTGACTTTGTTTCCGCCAAAAATCTGTTTAACTATCAGGCAAAAGTGATGAAACGCCTTGCCGAAACGGAAAGCTGCGTCATTATCGGAAGGGCGGCGGACTTTATCTTAAAGGACTTTCAAAACGTTGTCAGCGTCTTTGTCCATGGTTCGAAAGAATTTAACTTAGCGCGCGCCATGGAGCAGAACAGCATGACGGAAGCGGAAATGGAGAAGTTTATCCAAAAAACCGACAAATACCGTGCGGAATATTATAAACATTATACGGGGCGGGACTGGACGGATGCGAGAAATTATGATCTTTGCCTAAACAGCAGTAAATTAGGCTTTGAGAAATGCGTAAAAGAGATTTTAGCTTATATAAAGGTGAGGTTCTAGCGGGAAGATGAAACAGTTAGCGTTAAGCGATGAAATATTATTGACAGTCGAAAAACCGGCAAGATACATTGGAAACGAGATTAACAGCATAAAGAAGCCTCTCGATGAAGTGAAGATCCGTTTTGCAATGTGTTTTCCTGACGTCTATGAGATTGGCATGTCCCATCTTGGCATCCAGATTTTATACGATATGTTTAATAAGCGGAAAGATATATTTTGCGAGCGTGTCTATTCCCCTTGGCCGGATTTGCATAAAATATTAAAAGAGCAAAAGATTCCGCTGTTTGCGTTAGAATCTCAGGACGCCGTCTGTGAGTTTGATTTTTTGGGGATTACCCTGCAATATGAAATGTGCTATACAAATGTCATACAGATATTAGATCTGTCGCAAATTCCTCTTTTTGCGAAAGACAGGATGGACGGCGATCTATTTGTAATTGGCGGTGGCCCCTGTGCGTATAATCCTGAGCCGTTAGCGGATTTTTTTGACTTGTTTTACATTGGAGAGGGCGAAACCAGTTATGATGCGTTGTTTGACCTTTATGTTGAATGGAAATCTTCGGGAGAAAGCCGGCGGGAATTTTTACGCCGCGCGGCAGGAATTGCGGGAATTTATGTCCCTTCTTTGTATCAGGCGGCGTATCACAGCGATGGGACGATTGCGGATTTTTCCCCAGTAGAAAATGGGGTTCCAAAAAAGGTGGAAAAGCAGGTTGTGCGGGAATTATCGGACGCCGTTTATCCCGAAAAGCCGCTTGTCCCGTTTCTTCAGGCAACGCAGGATCGCGCGGCGCTGGAAATCCAGCGTGGATGTATCCGCGGGTGCCGTTTCTGCCAAGCGGGCATGATTTACCGCCCGACGCGGGAAAAAGATGTGGAAACGTTAAAGAAATACGCTTACCTGATGTTAAAGAACACAGGTTATGATGAAATTTCCTTAAGTTCATTGAGCTCCTCAGATTATTCAGGCTTAAAGGAGCTTGTGTCTTATTTAATTGCGGAGTTTTATGGGCAGGGCGTAAACATTTCCCTGCCGTCTCTGCGGATTGATGCATTTTCTTTGGACGTGATGGAAAAAGTTCAGGACATTAAGAAAAGCAGCTTAACGTTTGCGCCGGAAGCAGGATCCCAGAGGTTACGCGATGTTATTAATAAGGGACTGACGGAAGAAGTGATTTTAGAGGGCGCGTCACAGGCGTTTGCAGGAGGCTGGCAGAAGGTGAAACTCTACTTTATGCTGGGCCTGCCGACGGAAACGGAAGAAGACCGTCAGGCAATCGCAAAATTGGCGGATCGGATTGCAAAATGTTATTACGAAATTCCAAAGGAGAAGCGGAGTGGCAAGTGCCAGATCACAATCAGCACATCATTTTTTGTCCCGAAACCATTTACGCCGTTCCAATGGGCGCCTATGTATGAAAAAGAACATTACCTTAACTGCGCAAAAACGGTAAATGAAGCGGTGAAGGGGCAGTTAAATAAAAAAAGCATCCGTTATAATTGGCATGAAGCGGACGTTACCGTGTTAGAAGGCATTTTGGCAAGAGGGGACCGGAAGCTCTCCGCCGTGATTTTGCGGGCGTATGAAAAAGGCTGTATGTTTGATGCGTGGAGTGATTTTTTTAAATACGATGCATGGATTGAGGCATTTGAAGAAACAGGCGTAGACCCTGGCTTTTATACTGTAAGGGAACGGCCGCTTGATGAAATTTTACCGTGGGATTTTATTGATTCAGGCGTGACGAAGGAGTTTTTAAAGAGGGAATACGCCCATGCGTTAGAAGGAGTGGTGACGAAAAACTGCAGGCAGCAGTGCAGCGGCTGCGGGGCGGGAAAATATCAGGGAGGTGTCTGCATTGAGAATACGGGTTAAATTCCGCAAATATGGCGCAATGAAATTTATCGGACATTTAGATATGATGCGGTATTTCCAAAGAGCAATCCGCCGGGCGCAAATTGACATTGCCTATTCCGAGGGCTTCCACCCGCATCCTCTGATGTCGTTTGCCGCGCCGCTTGGGGTCGGGATAACAAGTGACGGGGAGTATTTTGACATTTCCGTCCATTCCACAGACACTTCAGAAGGATCTCTCACCCGTTTAAATGAAGCGATGGCGGAAGGGGTGGAAGTCACCTCTTACCGCAGGCTTTCCGATTCCGATAAAAAGGCGATGTCGGCAGTCGCCGCTGCGGATTATGAATTGACGTTTCGGGAAAATTATGAAGTCCCTCAAATAGATTATGAAGCCGCGCTTGTTTCGTTTTTTGAGGAAAGGGACGAAATTCTTATTACGAAAAAGACGAAAAAAAGTGAAAAAACGATTGATTTAAAGAAGCTGGTTTATGCGTTTCGGATCGAACAAAAAGAGGGGCGCCCTTCTTTTTATCTGAAGGTCTGCGCCGGAAGTGAGGATAATGTTAAGCCGGAACTTGTGTTACGGGAATTTTTAGAATTTCATGGACTTTCGTTTTCTCCGGTTTCGGTACAGGTTCACCGTATAGACGTTTATGCGAACATAAATGGCGCATTAAAGTCTTTGGGTGAGATAGGAGAGGCCATTGAGTAAAAGGGTTGTTATTACAGAGGAAACGATTCGGGACGGCAGGTATCAGGTGATTGCTTTATTTGAGGACAACCGTCTGATTGAAGTTTCCTGCGCTGATGTAAAAGAGAGTTCCCTCCTTGGGAATATTTATATCGGAAAAGTGAAGCGGATTTTGGAAAAAATCGGCGCGGTTTTTGTGGAAATTATGCCGAACCAGATGACGTATCTGCCTTTTTCGGAAGCGGATCACGTCATTTGGACAAAACAGCAGCGCGCAGGAAAACTGACGGAAGGCGATGAAATCGTGGTTCAGGTAGTGAAAGAAGCGGTAAAGACGAAGGAGCCGAATGTTTCCGCGAATCTCAGTTTGAAGGGGAACGCCTTAGTCTTAACGACTGGAAACCGGAAATTAGGCGTTTCTAAGAAACTGGAAAGCAAAAAACGGACGCATTTAAAAGAGATGTTTGCCCAAAAGACGGGGAATGAGTTTGGTTTGGTCGTCCGCACGAATGCAGGAAATTATTCAGATGAACAGATTTTTGAAGAATACGAAGCCATTTTAAAGCAGTATCAGAATATACGGGACTATTGCAGGCATCGGACGTGTTATAGCTGTCTTTCACGTGGGGATTCCCATGTAGTTTCAAGGGTCAGGGATTATTTGTCTATGGGGTTAGAGAAGATTGTGACAGATGACCAGACGGTTTATGAGGAATTAAACGCAGCGTTTTCAAAGGAAGCCCCGATTGCATTCTATGAAGATTCGATGTTGTCTTTGACGGCTTTGTATGGGTTAAGGACGAAGTTAGGGGAAGCGCTTGGGGAACGCGTCCGCTTAAAGTCAGGCGCTTATTTGGTGATCCAGCCTACGGAAGCGCTGACGGTGATTGATGTAAACAGTGGGAAGTGCATTAAAGGGAATGCAGAGGATTTTTACTTAAAGATTAATTTAGAAGCGGCGGAAGAAATTGCAAGACAGATTCGGCTGCGGAATATTTCCGGAATTTGCGTAGTGGATTTTATCAATATGGATACCGGAGAGGCAGGCCGGACGCTGGCAAAGGCTTTGCGGCATTGGCTGGCAAAAGATACGGTTCCGGCAGTCTTTGTGGACTATACGAAACTTGGGTTAGCGGAAATTACGAGAAAAAAAGTCAGGAAGCCGCTTTGGGAGCAGGTAGGGAAAAGGGTCTTTTGACTGGATGATTGTTTTTGAACGGCAGGCATGAAACTAAGACAGCCATTGGGGCTGTATATAAGATTATAAATGAGAATAGGGACAGCGTTTCACGTTTGGGCGTCTGTTATTTTTTAAGAGCTTTCGGGCTTCACTTTGTGAAGCTTAGAGGGTTCTTTTTTTAGAGAACTATTGAAAAAAATGAATATTGTTTGTATAATTATTAAGATAGATGTATATATTTTTTATCCGGCTGGCATCAGGGTTTAAGTGGCGTTATGTAAATAAGATTCATTTCTATATAGTTTAGGCAAAACTTTTGCCGGCAATGGATTGAAGCGTTATTTTTATAGGCGAGATGAGAGAGGGGGTATGTAAGTTCTGTAATTTTAATATATTGAAAAGGAGTTTATGAGTATTCATTTCGCTGGGAAAAGAGAAGGATCAGAAAGGTTTATGTAATTTATGGTTTTAATGGCAGACAGCCAGCGCTGCCAAAAGGTTATGGAGGTATGATTATGAAAGCAAAAATGATACATAAGAAATGGGAAAAGATCATTTCTTGTTTGACTGCCACGGCGATTATGTTGCAGTTGTTTTTGCCTGTGTCATTGACTGCATGGGCAAAAGAAGGCCAAGAGCGGACGGAAGAAACCATTATTCATGCAGAGGAGTACGGGGCAGATCCGTATGGATTGAAAGATAGCGCGCAGGCAATCCAGCGGGCGTTTGAGGCTGCCAGAGAAGCGAAAGAAGCAGGAGCCGCAAAAGTAGTGGTGGATTTTCCAAAAGGAGAATACCATATTTATAAAGATTATGCAGAGAAAAGGGAGTATCACACTTCCAACACAAACAGCATTGAAAGCCCGGAAAAGACAATCGGGCTTTTAATTGAAGATCAGAGCGATTTTACATTGCGGGGCAACGGCTCTTTGTTTCTTTTACATGGGAATATGATGGCGCTTGCGGTTGTGGATTCCAGAAATGTCACGTTGGAGGATTTTTCATGGGATTTTGCAGTTCCCACTGTTTCAGAGATGACCATTGCAGATATGGGGGAAGAAGACGGGAAGCCATATACGGATTTTTATATCCCGAAGTGTTTTCCCTATGAAATAACGGGAACGACGATCCAGTGGCACAGTGAGCCAAGCCCGTATACAGGCGAATATTACTGGACGGAAGAAGGAATCCACAGGGCTTATTCAGTTGTCGCGTATCAGCCGGATGATGAAATGACAAGGGCTTATTTTACTAACGATACGCCTTTTGGCGGCGTGTCCAATATCCGCGCGTTAGATGGGACCGATGGGACGGTGGTAAGGGTTACCTATAACAGCGCGCGTCCGCAAATGCAGAAAAAGGGCATGGTTTTAGAGCTTGCCAGCAGCACATACAGAGAGACGGCGGGAGCTTTTACATGGGAAAGTGAGAATGTCACTGCAAGAAACGTAAACGTTCATTTTATGCACGGCTTTGGCTGGCTGATACAAATGAGCAAAGATGTTTATTATTATAATTGTAATTTAATGCCTAGGGATAATTCAGGGCATATTACTGTAAGTTATGCAGACGGGATTCACGCATCTGGGGCCGCAGGGGATTTAGTAATTGAAAATTGTAATTTTTCCAATACGCACGACGATCCCATTAACCTTCATGGGACATTTACCAGAGTGGAGGAAAGAAAGGATGCGCATACGCTTAAGTTAAAGTATATCCATACCCAGCAGGGCGGATTTCCACAGTACCATTCAGGGGATAAAGTAGCGTTTTTTACAAGAGACACTTTAGAATCAACAGACAGTGAGACGTTGTATACTGTGGAAGAAGTGATTTCAAACCCCGGAGAGTCTGGCAACGATCTGCGTACCATGGAGATTCGCTTTACGGAGGAACTGCCGGAGAATCTGAGTGATAAAATAGGGAATGAGCCGAAATATGTGGCAGAAAATGTTACGTTTGCGCCGTCAGTTGAAATCCGCGGCTGCACTTTTAAAAATGTCCCGACCCGCGGAATCCTTTGTACGACTAGGAATCCGGTTATCATTGAAGATAACACATTTTTAAATATGTCGATGGCTACGATATTTTTGTCAAATGATTCCAACGAATGGTATGAGTCTGGCCCTATCCGTGATATGACAATCCGCAACAATACTTTTTATGTAAAGACAGTCGGAAGGACGTCATGGGAATATGCGCCGGCCGTCTATGTCCATCCGGTGACAAAAGGAGGCGGACTGCCTTCTGAGGACAATCCAATCCATAAAAATATTTTGATTGAAGGCAATACGTTCCATATGGACGTAGACACTGTTGTGAAGGCAGAGAGCGTGGAAAATTTAACAATCCGCAATAATACGATTGTCAGGACGAATCCTGATATTTCGTTGGAAATTTCTGCATCTGAAACGGATTTGGGCATTGGAGAAACAGGCAGTCTTCATGTGTCGGCAGATGGCAGTTCCAATAGTGGCGTAACGGATAATGTTTATGAATTTACGAAATGCAAAAATGTCATTTTGGAAGGCAATACATATGACGATGGCTTAAAACGTTATGCGGTTTTAAGCGGAATGCGGGAAGAAAATCTTTTGAACCATGATTCCGATATTCAGGTTGTTTCCGACCGTGGTTTGTCTCCGTCTGATCCGGTAGGGAAGATCTGTTATGCAAGCGCAGATCCTGAGGTGGTTTATGTGGATCAGTCAGGACAGTATACTGCGCGCAAGGAAGGGACAGCGGATATTTTTGCTTATTATGAATGGAACGGAACATTTGCGCGATCGAACAGAATCCCGGTAACGGTAAGCGCAGGGCAGGCGCCGCCGGAAGATATAAAAATTGACGGAGATGACACGGTTATCTTAGACCGCATTGGAGCTTCTCATACATTTACAGTTACAGGATCAGAAAATGCGCAGGTTACATGGACCGTAGTGGATTTTGTGACTGGAAGGGAGACGGATGCGGCGCAGATCGATGAAAATGGCGTACTGACTGCAAACAGAAATGGAGCAGTTTGGGTGAAAGCTTCTTTCGGGGGAAAGTCTGACAAAAAAGCGGTAATCCTTGCGATCCCAAAAGTGGAGGGGAAAAATCCACTTATGACAATTACAAGGGAAAATGCCCAAAAATACCAGATGGAAAAGAAACGCGTGACGATTGAGATGGAACAGGGCGATTTGTATGAAGGAACAAATACGGTTAAGAATCTGTTCTTATTCGATATACCGGAGACATTGGACAAAAATGATTTTCGGGCGGTGGTTACGATGGAGGGGCTTCCGGTAAAAGAATCAGGGCAGTGGGACACGGCGTCTTTTGTTCTTTACAAAGATGACGATAATTATTTGACAGTAGGGAAGAAGTCCCATAAAAAGGGGATTGCCTTTGTAAAAGAAGTAAGCGCCCGCGCAACAGAAGAAGAGGAAGACGCGGAAGATAATAATCAGGTCACAAAGGCTGTCTTTGGATTTCATAAACAAAACAACAGTATTTCGGTTGACTATAAAATTGACGGGTCGGACGAATGGCATCAGCTTAAGAATGTGACAGATATGGACTTCGGGCAGAATTTCAAAATAGGGTTTGCCGGCTGGGTTTCAAATCTCAGAGGAAAAAATTTAGTGTGTTCTGATTTGCATATAGGTTCTGGAAGCGCATCTTATGAAGAGTTGCTTGGGCAGGAAGCGATTTCATTCTTGGATTTTTTAGACAATCCTCTGCCGGAAGCGTCTAATGTAAGATTGGATCAGGCTTCTTACCAAGTGGGGGATACCGCAAACGTAACATTTGATTTTCTGGATGCCGATGAGGATACGCATGGGGAATCTTTGTACCGTTTTACATGTGTGGACGAAAATGGCAAAATCTGGGAGGAAGTGGGCAAGTCGCCGTCTGCGGTAATTATGCAGGCAGGTGAATTGACGTGTACGGTGTATCCTGTAGATGAATTGGGCTGTGTAGGAGAGCCGGCCTTAAGCCAGCCGGTAACAGTAAGTTCGCCAGAGAATGGAGCTGCAATTACTGAATTAAAGTTTAATGGAGACGTTTTATACCAGTTTGGCCAGACGCAGAAGGAATTTGACATATCGGTTCCTGCGGAGCTTTCTAAAGCAGTGATTGAATACCGGAATCATTCTGGTGACGTTACCATAAATGGAAACGCTGCATCAAATCCTGCAGTCGTAAATATAGAGAATCTGAATGAACTTACTATAGCATGTGGGGAGGAAACGTTTCTTATCCGGCTTCATGCGATTCAGGATAATTATGCGGAACTGACAGGAATATCCATAGAAGATTTATCCTTTGAACCGGACTCTTTGTCCGACGGCAGTTGGTTTTTGAATGCGGACGGCAGTGTTTCGGAAGCGGAATTAAAACTAACGGCAGATGAGCGGATCGGGAAGGTTGAGCTTTTTGGCGGATATGGACGTAAGGAAATTGCGTTGACGAAAACTGGGAATGTCTGGACGGGCCGGCTTAACTTTGTAAATGGACTGAATTCTTATTATATACGCGCAGTGGCAAAAGATGGAATTACAGAAAAACAGTATCAGACGCATGTCAATTATGCCGCTTCCACAAATGCGCGTCTGGCAGGCATTAAGGTGGACAATGTTTCTGTCGGGGAATTTAACCATGACGGAAAACGGATGCGCAGAACCTTAGAGGAAGGAAGCGATTCGGCGCGGATAGAGGTAGAAAAAGGCAATGCGGCCAATGTCTGTATTTTGTCAGGCGATCAGATGGTAGAAGGAACGAGCGCAGAAATTAGCGGCCTCGTATCCGGAAGCAATGAGATCCGCATTATTGCAAAGGCTGCTGACGGGACGCGTCTTTTGTATACGCTTCTGTTGATTGTGCCAGATGTGTCTAATGCAGAGCTTTTCGATTTGTCTATTAATGGTGAGAGCGTTTTTGACGCTGTCGAAGATGGCGCAGTTTCTTGGCTTCTGGAAGAAGATCAGATCACAGTGAAAGCTGTTGCGGAAGATAGCCGCGCAGTTGTAAATTTACAGACGAATACAGAGCGTAAGACACAGCAGGGCAGCGTTGAAAAAGAGATTGATTTATTTGAAGGAAGCAATGATGTATCCGTCCATGTGACGTCATTAGACGGCAAAGAGACGAAAACTTACCGGATTAACTGTGAGAAGGGCATTTATCTGTCAGATCTCACATATGAGCCGGACTCGACAGTCGGGTATGGATCTATCATGCGGGATAAAGCTTCTTCAGGAAAGTCTATCCGCCTTACTGGGGAAGATGGGAATCCTGTAAGTTATGAAAAAGGAATCGGCGCACACGCCAATTCTGAAATCACCTATGATATAAGCGCGTTTGCTTCTAAAGTTTTGCATGGAGCGGTAGGCGTAGATTACGAAAAACGCAATAGCCAGTATGCCGCGTTGGAATTTTCTGTTTTGGCGGAAGATGGGTCAAAGCTGTTTGAGAGTGGCAGAATGAATGGCTCAACGCCATTGGAAGGATTTACATTGAATCTTACAGACGTCGGAGCCGTTACGTTAAAAGTAATTCAGCAAAATAATAACTATGACGCCCACGCAGACTGGGCAGAGATGAAACTGTCATTGTCTTTTGCGGATAAACCGCAGGAATTGGCAGACGTTACGGAATTGACAGAGTCGCTTATTCAGGCAAATGGAATAGACTTTTCCACTTGTACGCCAGAACAGGCTGAAGTTGTTTTGCAGGCGGTAAAAGACGCGGAAGCATTATGGGAGAGGGTGAAAAAAGGAGAGTCAGTCTCCCAAAGTGAGATTAGCGCCGCAAATGAACGCTTACAAACAGAATTAGAGAAAGTTGGCATAAATGTTTCAGAGGCTGTGGACTTAGCAGACTGTACTATCACGTTAGACCCAGAATCCTGCATCTATAATGGCAAACCACAGTGTCCGAAAGTGACGGTGGAATATGAGGGGAAAGCAGTCCCGGAAACAAAATACAGTGTAGAATATTCCAATAATATAGAGCCGGGGACGGCAACAGTGACAATTACGGCAGCCGGAAGCGGATATAAAGGAACGGCAACGAAAGAATTTGAAATTACGAAAGGACAGGAGTCTGGGAAGATTGATTTAAAAGACTGTAGTGTTACGTTACAGCCAAAATCTTTCGTTTATAATGGGAAGCCGCAGCAGCCGTCAGTCGCGGTAAAGTATAAAGGCAAGACAGTTCCTAAGACAGAATATAAAGTGAGTTATAAAAATAATACCAATGCGGGAAATGCCGCGAAAGTGATTCTTACAGCCAACAATAAGAATTACGCCGGAAGCAAAACCGCGCAGTTTTCTATTGGAAGGAAACCATTGGCAGTTTCTATGGTAAAAATGGAACGTAATTTTAAGTGGGAGAGCGGCAGGCCAATCCGGCCGTCGGTAAGCGTGAAGAATGGACAGATTACGTTGAGAGAAGGAACGGATTATATAGCCGCTTATCCAAAGACAAGCGCGGACATTGGAGATTACACAGTGACAATTACCGGAAAGGGAAATTATACATCAGTTGTGAATATGAAGTTTTGTGTTTTTGCGCCACTAGGAGAGACTTGTACGGCTGGCAGTATGAAATATAAGTTTACAAGCGCATCGACAGTTATGCTGACAGGAACAGGCAATAAAAAGATTTCCTCTTTGAAGGTAAAAAATACGGTTAAAATTGGCGGAAAAACATTTCAGATTACGGCTATTGGGACGAATGCGTTTAAAGGAAGCAAGCGGCTGAAAAAAGTTACGCTGGGAGCGAATCTAGAAATCATCGGGAAAGGCGCTTTTTACAACTGCCGGAAATTGTCCAGCATACAGTTGAAAGGAAAGAAAGTTAAAACAATAGGAAAGAAAGCCATCAAAGGCATTAAAAAGAAAGCAGTAATCAAAATTCCGAAAAGTAAAAAGAAAGCGTATAAAAAGCTCTTTAAGAGGTCCACTGGCTATAAGAAATCGATGAAAATAAAAGCTGTGAAATAAAATTGGCAGTAAGAAATTGACATTACATTGTATGAGATGTAAAATAAAAGAGAGTAGGAGGTGTAAATCAATGGATATTCCGGGTTTATCTATGGCGCTCGCGCAGACGAAAGCGCAGAGTGATTTCAGTGTGGCAATGTTAAGCAAAGCGATGGATTTAGGGGAAATGCTTGGCGAAGGCATGGTAGATATGATAGATTCTGCCGCAATGGAACATTCTGTTACGCCTTATCTTGGCGGCAATATTGACATTTCGGTATAAGATGCTATGAATTACGGCGCGGCTGCGGCGGGTTTTCCCGCCTGCAGCCATTATTTTTGCAAAAGCGGATAGATGATTTTTAACGTTTTTTTCTGTAAAGCAGGATCTTTACAAAAAAGCTGTAAGGCAATTTCTGCGGAAACAGGCGTAATGCAGTTTGTATCCTGCAAAAATCGTATATGGCTTTGGGAGGGGCGCTCCGATAAAATGCCTAAAACAGCTTCATTCAGGCTGTGGAAATGGCTGATTAAGCGGGGATATTCCCAAATTGCATCCAAAATACAGTTTCCATAACGTTCTTTTTCAAAAGCGCATGTGGAAATAATCTGCATACAAATCCTAAGCTCTCCCGTCACATCAGATGCTTCCATCAGCACATCGGGCCGCTTTTGGTAATATTCCAAAAAATATTCTTTCGCGCCTTCATAATTTTTCTTGGCAAAAAATTCTGCTAAATGTTCTTTTAGGACAGTTGTTTCATATTTTTCCCCCACCATGCCGACCATACATTCACAGACGCGCAGCTTGTGGCAATGAATCCAGACAGTCTGGAGAAATTCCGACAAAAAACCAAACAGACGTTTCTGATAACCGTTATATCCAGTCATATCTGTCCGTTTCTGCGCTTCAAACAGAATGTCAAACAGCCATTCGCAATAGGCGTCATAGGAATCTTTTGCAGTTACAAAAATATTCCCGAAATAAGTATGCGGGCCTTTCAGCAGTTGATCAAAGGCATTGACATAAGAAGGGAACTTTTCTTTTAGAACCTCTCTGGTTGTGTAAAGATCTTTCACATGATGGTTTTCCCCAAATCCCTTTTCGTAGGAACAGGTCAGCGTCAGTAATTTTGTCGTGACCATATCATACTCCATACATAGTTTTTCTAATTGCGGTTCTGTGAAAATGGAGCCGGTTTGATTTAATAAATACCGTCTGTAATGGCAGATTCCAATGTAATCTGCGCTCTGGTAATTTTTCCAAATCCAGTATAATCCGGTTAATTCACAAAAATATGGGTTAAGGGCAGAAATGGAATCCCCTGTGTCATCTCCAAGGAAACCAAGTGATGCTGCATTTGCCCGCCCTACCTGAAGCGGGACATACATCGGATCTTTTGGGGGCGTAAATGGTTTGTGCGCCATAACAAAAATTCGGACAGACATAAGCTTTGACAACTCCTTTTTTCTCGTTCGAAATGTAAATATTAACTATACGTTTTCTTTTTTTTCTTTCACAATAGAAATAACTGCGAGCGCAGCGTTGACTGTGCACCATGCCGCCCATATGTTTAGATCTGAAAAGCTTCCGGCTAAAACAAATCCTGCCAGAGCTCCGATTCCGAACAGAATGCACAAGGCAATGTTTCCGCCGTTTTCTTTCTGTTGCCTTGTAGCAATGGATACAATGCCTCCGGCAAGCATCATTACGGCTAAAAGAATTCCTCCACTGCCGCTTTTTTCTCCATTTGCAAGCAAAGCGTTGGAGATTCCGGCGGCGCAGGATTGGAACGCGACCAGAAAAAACAGAAGAATTGAAAGTATTCCAGAGACTAGCTTCCATGTTTTCATATCTTGTCATTCCCCTTTTCCTTTTATAGTGGTTAAAATTATATCATATCTTTTAAATTATGAAAATAATTATTCTTTTCTTGTGTTTCTTATGAAAAGATAATTTTACAAAAGAGCATTTTTATTTCAGTAAAAATTTACGAATTAATAGGTAATGGAGGAACAGCTGGGACAAACAAAGCGTTTGCTGGAAGACTGTTAGAAAGTAAAGGCGGGTATTGCATGACATAAAAACGCCTTTAACGGTAATGCTAAGATATTTGGAAATTATGCGAAGCTGACAAAAATAAGCTCTTGAAAACAGACCTGCCTGAAAAGGGCAGAGTGTGGCGGGTGAGAAGCGCTTTGTAACGTTAAAAAACCTATGCGGCGTAAAACGGCATAGGTTTTTTGTTTAGATCATATTAAGATTCGGGCATATGAATGATGGAAATAGCATTCACTGCAAGTTCCATGCTTTGTCACCTTGCTGGCATCTGAAATCCGGCAAGAGCCTTGTTTAAATAATCGTTAAATGGCTTCATAATTTGGAACAGTCCAGCGGCTTTTGCAAGAAACGCCTCAGCATCGATTAGTTCTTCGTCTTTGACCGGATATTCGAGATACCAGCTTTTCAATTTTAGGTATTCTGCCTGTGGGTGTTCTTTTTCATATCCGGCAGGGACTTTTTTTAGCGTGGTTCCCTGTACAGTAAAATTTTTTTCAAACTCCGGCTCATGGATAATACGCTCTAATTCTTCTCCGTGTTGAACAATATAATCCCGCGTCATCTTCGTTGCCTCTTTGAACATATCCGCAAATAAGCCGCCGCCTAAAAAAGATTGATTGCCGGATTTTATCATAAGATAATAGCCGACTGGGATTGGAAGCTTTCCTTGTGAGGAAATATGCGCGCGGAAAGCCGGATTATATGGTGATTTATCGTGGCTGAAACGGGTATCTCTCGCCAATTTAAAGGTTAGGTTTTTGGGTTCATTATGCAGTACGCTGCTGTCAAATTTACCAATACGAAGGATTAAAGATTCAATCACTGCTTCAAATTCTGTGTCCGCCGCCTTTTTTTCCATTTTATGTGAGTGGTACCATTCCCGGTTATTATTTTCGTTTAAATCGGAAAGGTATTGTAAGATAAGCTGTGTATTCATTTGTAACACCTCCTAGGCATTTTTGACGACGGAATAAGACGTTCCGTCTAAAAATTTCTGAATGAATTTTGTCAGGCTTTCAGGGGACTGATAGGTTTTGCAAAAGGAGAATTTCTGTGAAAGATCGTCAATCTCCTCCATAGCTTCTTTTACTTCCACCATAGTTTCCATAGGGACGGCCGTTGTGAAGTATAACTGCGAAGGATTGATCCTATGGTTTTTAATGGCATAATTTACCCTGTGTTTACAGCGGCACGTTCCATTGCCATATTCCCCGCAGTATTCTTTTAAGAAGTCCGCCATTTTACTGCGGATTCTTGAAAGCCGCTGCCGGTAGGCTTCAGGAGTAATGCCTAAAATATCCCCGGCGATCCGGCTGTCTGCTTTGAACATGGTTCCTAAAATAAAGATACATCTGCTTTCAGCATCAAGGCATTGGAGCATAACATTGGCGCAGGACAGTTTGAGTTCTTCCGCTAAAATGGATTGTTCCACATTTTGCATCAAATCCGGCACATCGTCGATTTTCCCGTTTTTAATGTCATTTCCATAAAATTCAAAACTGAGTGGAAATTTTGCAAACATATGCTTTTGATAGTTTTTTAAATGGTTTGCCGCAATACGGAAAACCCAAGTGGAAAAGGCGCTTTCACCTTTGAAAGAGGACAGCCGCGTTATGATCTTCAATAGAATGTCCTGAGTGGCGTCCTCAGCGTCAGGGAAAGAGCCAAGCATACGCAAAGATAGGTTAAATACTAAATCTTGCACGCTTAAAATCACGGTTTCCAGAGATTCTTTGTCTCCGGCAGTAGCTTTTTCAATCAAAGCCAACAGTTCTTCGTTTGTTATATGTTTCATGGCTTTTTACCTCCTATATAAGATTAGACAGACAAGAGCCTGCCGTGTGACAGAAAAAATGAAAAATTTTTACTTTCTTGAGTTTAGGCGTTTCATCGCTTTTTTGTTCTATGGCATCGAACGCAGATATTTAAGTTTTGAAACGCGCGCATCTATTATACGCGGATCGCTTGAGAACAGCAAGAGACAGCAGATGATGCACACGAGAGGTTTTTTCAGGAGAGTTTAAGATAATTTAAAAGAAATGAAATCTGTCTGAATTCCTTCTAAATTTATGGAAAAATGATCAAATAAAGCCGGTTTAGAGAGATAAAGATCATAACGCTGTCCCTGTTTGCATAAAATACACTAATATCACACAGTAAGGTAACTGCAATGAAAAGCCTAACCCACAAACTACACCCATTTTTATGTGTATTGCTTCTTATATCCTGTCTGATTACATTCACGTCCCCAAACATTTCCTGTCTGGCTCGTCAAACCCAGACAACCCCAGAGCCAAGCCAGCTGTACGCCCAGTCCGCCGTCCTAATGGATGCCGATTCCGGGCGTATTTTATACGAAAAAAAAGGAACTGCCGTTCTGCCAATGGCAAGCACTACAAAGATTATGACTTGTATTTTAACCTTGGAAAACGCAGATCCAGAAAACATGGTGGAAGTGTCAGACTATGCCGCATCTATGCCGAAAGTGAAACTTTACATGAAAAAAGGGGAAACCTACCGTTTAAAAGATCTCTTATATTCCCTGATGTTAGAATCCCATAATGACTCTGCTGTAGCCATTGCAGAACATATCGGCGGAAGCGTGGAAGGATTTGCAGATTTGATGAATGAAAAAGCCGTTGAAATTGGCTGTAAAAATACATATTTCATTACTCCAAACGGATTAGACGCACAAAAAGAAATCCAATCCAAAGACGGAAGCGCACAGACCGTCGCCCATTCCACTACTGCGGAAGATTTGGCTTTAATTATGAGTTATTGTATCAAAAAATCCCCAAAAAAAGATGAATTTTTAGAAATTACCCGCGCCCCGTCGCACTCGTTTTCCAATTCAGACGGCACACGCAGTTTCACTTGTAACAACCACAATGCCTTTTTAACCATGATGGAAGGCGCGCTTTCTGGAAAAACAGGCTTTACCGGAAAAGCAGGGTACTGTTACGTCGGCGCATTAGAGCGTGACGGGAGAACCTTTGTCGTAGCCCTTCTTGCGTGCGGCTGGCCAAACAACAAAACTTATAAATGGAAAGATGCCCGCAAACTGATGGAGTACGGCATTTCGAATTACAACATCACAGATTTATCCAGCCAGCCTGTGTTAAAAGAATGGTTAAAGCCAATTCCGGTTGCCGGCGCGCAGACAAAGCAGCTTTTTCAGGAAGCGGAAGTGGAAGTGTATCTCAAGGAACAGGAGGACGCCCCGACCTTGCTTATGAAACATGATGAACGTCCAAACGTTACCTGTGAGGTAAAAACCCAGTTGGACGCTCCCGTGAAAAAAGGGGAAAAAGTGGGAAAAATCCAATATTCCGTAGACGGGAAACTTATCTGGGAACGCCCTATCTATGCAGGGAAAACCATTTCTAAAACGACGTATCAGTGGTTCTTTCTAAAAACTCTTCAAAATTATTTTTCTTGAAAATGAGAAAAACTATTGAAAATTTATGCGAAACAATATACAATTACTCTAGCAAATTTTTAAATTTATCAAAATAGATGGAGGGCAAAAAATGAGCAGTAGCAACAACAGCTTGGCAATGCAGCGCATTGTGAAGTTACTCGATGAGAGCAGTTTTATGGAAATTGGCGCTCTTGTCACAGCAAGAAGCACAGATTTTAACTTGTCAAACACAGACACCCCGTCCGACGGCGTTATCACGGGACATGGTTTGATTGACGGCAATCTGGTATTTGTGTATAGTCAGGACGCTTCCGTATTAAATGGGACCATAGGAGAAATGCACGCGAAAAAAATTGCGTCCGTATATGACATGGCAGTGAAAATGGGCGCGCCTGTCATTGGATTTTTAGACTGCGCCGGAATCCGCCTTCAGGAATCCGTAGACGCATTGGATGCATTAGGGAAAATTTATTTAAAAGAAGCGGAAGCATCCGGCGTAATTTTACAAATCTCAGCCGTGTTCGGCTCATGCGGCGGTGGACTGGCCACAGTGCCCGCTCTTTGCGACTTCAATTTCATTGAAACTTCTAAAGGCAAAATGTTTGTCAATTCCCCAAATGCCATTGAAGGCAACCGCATAGACAAATGTGACACTTCTGCGCCGGAATACCAGTCAAAAGAAACCGGATGCGTAGATCAAATTGGAACGGAAGACGAAATTTTAGAGTCCATACGTGAATTAGTGTGTATGCTTCCGGGCAACAGCGGCATGGGCGGCCTGACGGAAGAATGCGCAGACGATTTAAACCGAGTTTCTGAAAATCTGGCTGGCATGAAAGGCGATCCGCGTTACATATTGAGCGAAATTGCAGACGGCAATCTGTTTTTTGAAACGAAAAGAGACTATGCAAAAGACATGGTGACAGGCTTTATCCGGTTAAATGGGACAACCGTCGGAGCCGTTGCGAACTGCGTGGAAGTTTATGACGAAGAAGGCAAGAAAACGGAAGAATTTTCAAATGTCTTAAGCGCAAGGGGATGCGGCAAAGCCGCAGAATTTGTAAATTTCTGCGATGCGTTTGACATTCCGGTGGTGACTTTTACAAACGTGAAAGGCTATAAAACCTGTAAATGCGCAGAAAATAACCTTGCAAAAGCAATGGCAAAACTGACCTACGCATTTTCCAACGCAAACGTTCCTAAAGTAAACGTGATTATGGGAGAGGCTTACGGAAGCGCATATGTGGCCATGAACTCCAAAGCAATCGGCGCAGATTTAGTCTATGCGTGGGAAGATGCAAAAATCGGCATGATGGAAGCGGATCTTGCCGCTAAAATCATGTATGCAGACGCCAGCGCAGAAGAATTGGCAAAAAAATCAAAAGAATACGACGAATTGCAGTCAAGCGCGCTTTCCGCGGCAAAAAGAGGATATGTAGATTTAATCATCGAGCCGGAGACGACCAGAAAATACTTAATTGCGGCATTTGAAATGCTCTATACCAAAAGCATTCCGGAGTCTTTGAAAAAACATGGTACAAAATAATAGAAAGGTGAAGTTTCATGAAGAAAAAAATAATTCTGATTGCCGCCATGTGCTTAATGATCTTTGGTTTGGCGGCATGTTCAAAAACGGATCCGACAACAGTTGACTATAATGGGCATACATACGAAGAATTGCAGACGAATTGCCAAGGGACGGTACAGACGCTTGCATATCTGACGGAGGAAGATAAATCCTACTATATGTCAAATGGCGCAGAAACTGTTGTGAATCTAATTAACCGATGGGACGAAGCCGTGGAAGAATATGGCGCGTTTCTTGAGTTTGGCGATTTTGAAGTTACTAAATCCGGCAAAACCCTTACAGCGGCGCAGACGCTCCATATGGCGGAACGCGATGCAGTTCTTACATATGTTTACACATATCATTCCATGGAAGTGGAAGACATCACGATTGACGGCGTATATACCGTTGGCGAGAAAATGTCCACTGCGCTGATGAATACCGTAATGGGAATTGGAATCGTATTTGTTGTATTAATCATTATCTGCCTGTTGATTTTCTGCTTTAACATTTTCCCGTATTTAGAGAAAAAGAAGGCGGCAAAGAAAGCTCCGGCTCAGGATGTTGTTTCACAGATTGAAGCCCGCGAAGAAAAACAGGCGGCAGAAGAAGAAGCGGAAGAAGACGATGGAGAGCTTGTCGCAGTAATTGCGGCGGCGATTGCAGCATCAGAAGGAGCGGCTTCCACCGACGGGTTTGTAGTGCGTTCCATTCGTAGAAGATAAGAAAAATAAAATTTTAGGAGGAATTATTCAATGAAAAATTATACAATCACCGTAAATGGAAATGTTTATGACGTTACTGTTGAGGAAGGCGGCGCAGGAGCAGGCGTATCGGCGCCAGCTCCAAGAAAGATGGCGGCAGCTCCGAAGAAACCGGCAGCCCCGGCGGCTCCGGCAGCATCCGGCGGAGCAGGAAGCATCAAAATCGAAGCAAAAGCGGCCGGAAAAGTATTTAAAATCGAAGCAAATCCGGGAAAAGCCATTAAAAAAGGCGATCCGGTCTTAATTCTTGAAGTTATGAAAATGGAGACTCCTGTCGTTGCGCCGGAAGACGGAACCGTTGCAAGCATTGACGTTGCCGTAGGAGATCAGGTGGAATCAGGGGCATTATTAGCAACATTAAACAAATAAGCAGGAGGTTGAAAGACAATGTCATATATTCTCGATACAATGGGGAATCTCCTGCATCAGACTGCATTTTTAAATCTGACGTGGGGCAATTACCTCATGATCGCAGTTGCCTGTCTGTTCCTATATCTGGCGATTGCAAGAGGCTATGAGCCATTACTTCTTGTCCCGATTGCTTTCGGTATGCTTCTGGTAAATATTTACCCGGACATTATCGCAAGCCCGGAAGAAACAAGCAATGGCATCGGCGGTTTACTACATTATTTCTATTTAATGGACGAATGGTCCATTCTGCCGTCCCTGATTTTCTTGGGCGTCGGCGCAATGACAGACTTTGGGCCTTTGATTGCTAACCCGATCAGTTTCCTGCTTGGGGCGGCGGCGCAGTTCGGTATTTTCGGCGCATACCTGCTTGCAATTTTAATGGGCTTCAATGATAAAGCGGCTGCAGCCGTTTCCATTATCGGCGGCGCAGACGGGCCGACTTCCATTTTCCTTGCCGGAAAATTAGGACAGACAGGCTTGATGGGGCCGATTGCCGTAGCGGCTTATTCTTACATGGCGTTAGTTCCGATTATCCAGCCGCCTGTAATGAAACTGCTTACTACGAAAAAAGAGCGCGCAATCGTGATGGAGAATTTAAGGCCGGTTTCCAAATTGGAAAAAATCTTATTCCCAATCGTTGTTACGATTGTCGTATGTATGATTCTGCCTACAACGGCTCCGTTGGTAGGTATGCTTATGTTAGGAAACTTATTCCGTGAATCCGGTGTTGTGCGCCAGCTTCAGGATACCGCTTCTAATGCGTTAATGTACATAGTCGTTATTTTGCTTGGAACGTCTGTAGGGGCTACTACAAGCGCAGAAGCGTTCTTAAATATCAGCACAATTAAAATCGTTATTTTAGGGCTTGTTGCATTCGTATTCGGTACGGCTTCCGGAGTGATTTTTGGTAAAATTTTATGCGTTCTGACAAAAGGCAAGATTAATCCTCTCATTGGCTCTGCCGGAGTTTCCGCGGTTCCTATGGCTGCCAGAGTTTCACAAAAAGTCGGCGCAGAAGAAGATCCGACCAACTTCTTATTGATGCATGCAATGGGGCCGAACGTTGCAGGAGTGATTGGAACTGCCGTAGCCGCAGGTGTGTTTATGGCGATATTTGGGATATAACAAATATCTGCCCGGCAGATATTATGCTATAGGTAAAGAACGAAGCGGATGCAATGCCCTTTTGGCGTTGCGGGTATCCGCTCAATATTAGGAGGATAGAAAATCAATGGCAGAGAAAAAGAAACAACCACAACCATTAAAGATTACAGAAACCGTCTTACGCGATGCGCATCAGTCTCTAATTGCCACCAGAATGACAACAGAGCAGATGCTGCCTATTATAGATAAAATGGATCAGGTAGGCTACCATGCGGTGGAATGTTGGGGCGGCGCGACATTTGACGCTTCCCTGCGTTTCTTAAAGGAAGATCCATGGGAAAGGCTTAGGAAATTAAAAGCCGGATTCAAAAAGACGAAACTGCAAATGTTATTCCGTGGACAGAATATCCTTGGGTACCGCCCATACGCGGACGACGTGGTAGAGTATTTCGTACAGAAATCCATTGCAAATGGAATTGACATTATCCGTATTTTTGACTGTTTAAACGATATGCGGAACCTACAGACGGCAGTTACCGCCTGCAATAAAGAGAAAGGCCATGCTCAGGTTGCGTTATCTTATACGTTAGGCGATGCGTATACATTAAAATACTGGACGAATATGGCGAAGAAAATTGAAGACATGGGCGCGGATTCCATCTGCATTAAAGATATGGCGGGTCTTTTAGTGCCGTCGAAAGCGACGGAATTGGTTCAGGCGCTTAAAAAGGCGACTTCGCTTCCGATAGAGCTTCATACGCACTATACGTCCGGCGTAGCTTCCATGACTTACATGAAGGCAGTGGAAGCGGGCTGTGACATTATTGACACGGCAATGTCCCCGTTTGCGCTTGGCACGAGCCAGCCGGCAACGGAAGTTATGGTAGAGGCGTTTAAAGACACGAAATATGATCCAAACTTAGATCAGAATCTGCTGGCTGAAATCGCGGATTACTTCCGCCCGATGCGGGAAGAAGCGCTTGACAGCGGCCTGATGAACCCGAAAGTGCTTGGCGTAAACATTAAGACGTTATTGTATCAGGTGCCGGGCGGCATGTTATCAAACATGGTGTCCCAGTTAAAAGAGCAGAATGCAGAAGATAAGTATCAGGAAGTGTTAGAGGAAATCCCGAGAGTCCGCAAAGACTTAGGGGAGCCGCCTCTTGTTACGCCTTCTTCCCAGATTGTGGGGACACAGGCGGTATTTAATGTATTAATGGGCGAGCGGTACAAAGTGGCGACCAAGGAAACGAAGGACGTACTGCTTGGCAAGTATGGACAGACCGTAAAACCATTTAATCCTGAAGTTGTAGATAAAGTTTTAGGCGAAGATAAGAAAAATGCAATCACCTGCAGATATGCCGACTTACTTGAGCCGGAATTAGATAAGATTGAAGCAGAGATGAAGCAGTGGAAACAGCAGGACGAAGATATTTTATCGTATGCGTTGTTCCCGCAAGTTGCAACAGAATTTTTCAAATACCGTGAAGCGCAGCAAAAAGGCGTTGATGCATCCGTTGCAGACACAAAAAATGGAGCGTATCCGGTATAAATAAGGAACAATCAAACAGCCACTTGTCAGGAGCAGGTTCTGACAGGTGGCTGTTGGAATCATTGGCAGTATGGGAAGGACATTAGAAGCGAATGGGGAATACAAACGATTTGAGCAGCCGGATTAATCGGAAATACGGCAGTATGAGCAAGGGACAGAAACTTCTTGCCGCTTACATTACAGATAATTTTGGCAAAGCAGCCTTTTTAACAGCGGCAAAACTTGGAGAAGTCGTGGGCGTAAGCGAATCCACCGTCGTCCGGTTTGCCGCAAATCTTGGATATAAGGGGTATCCGCAGTTTCAAAAAGCATTGGAAGATTTGGTGAACAGTAAGTTAAATTCTATGCAGAAGATGGAAGTCATGTATGGGAAAATAAGCCAGCCGCAGATTTTAGAATCTGTCCTGCGTTCCGATGCCGATAACATAAAAAACACATTGGAAAAAATGGATCAGGCGACGTTTGAACTTGCAGTGGATATTATCCTGAAGGCGAAAAAAATCTATGTAATCGGAATCCGCAGCTGCGCGCCGCTTGCCGGTTTTCTGGCATTTTACTTAAACTTTATGTTTGACCAAGTCATTTTGTTAAATACAAACAGTTCCAGCGAATTGTTTGAACAAATGGTGCGGATTGGCAGTGACGATTTAATTATCGGCATTAGTTTTCCAAGATATTCTATGCGCACCCTAAAGGCTATGGAATTTGCGAACCACAGGAAAGCCAGAGTGATTACGCTGACGGACAGCGTGCACTCTCCAATGAACCTCTATTCTTCTTGTAATCTAATTGCAAAAAGTGAGATGTCATCTATTGTAGATTCTTTAGTTGCCCCTTTAAGCGTAATTAATGCCTTAATTGTGGCGTTATGTATGAAAAAACAGACAGAAGTCGCAAAAACATTTGACGCATTAGAGAAAATCTGGGGAGAATACCAAGTATATGAAAGTGACGAAATCGATCCGGTTCATGATTCCGTCAAAATGCGCTATGCAAAAGTCGGCGCGGCAGGAGAACAGAAATGAAACAGGTAATTGTAATTGGAGGAGGGCCGGCCGGAATGTTTGCAGCGCTTGCAGCGGCAGAATCCGGACATTCGGTCACGCTATACGAAAAGAATGAAAAATTAGGGAAAAAGCTATTTATCACGGGGAAGGGCAGATGTAATCTGACAAATGCGTCTGATATAGATGTATTATTCGCAAATGTCGTTTCAAACCGAAAGTTTTTATACAGCGCATTTTATGCGTATGACAATTTTCGGGTGATAGATTTTTTTGAAACGCATGGGGTAAAAACCAAGACGGAGCGTGGAAACCGCGTGTTTCCGGCTTCTGACCATTCATCAGACATTATTACAGCCTTAAAGAAAGCCTTAGAAAAGGCGGGCGTAAAGATAAGGCTTAAAACAAAAGTCCGTGGACTTTTGGCGGAAGGGAAAGAGATGAAGGGCGTGATATTAAGTGACGGCGCAAAAGCGTTCAGTGATGCCGTGATTGTGTGTACAGGCGGGATTTCCTATCCGGCGACAGGGTCGACGGGGGACGGATACCTGTTTGCAAGGGATTGCGGGCATACGGTTACGGATTTAACGCCGTCTTTAGCGCCGATTACGGCAAAAGAGCCGTATGTCACGGCGATGCAGGGATTGTCTTTGAAAAATGTAAGAGTGTCCATACGGGACGAAAGGAAAGTCCTCTTTGAGGAATTTGGGGAACTTTTATTTACGCATTTTGGGGTCAGCGGGCCTCTCGTTTTAAGCGCAAGCAGTGAAATAGGAACGAAGCTGCAAAAGAAGCCGCTTTTTATGCAAATTGACTTAAAGCCTGCATTAAACGAAACACAGTTAGATGCGCGTATCCTGAGAGATTTCTCGAAACAGCAGAATAAGCAGTTTTGCAATTCTTTAAATGCGCTGCTTCCCTCAAAAATGATACCGGTCATGGTACAGCTATCCGGCATTCCCCCTGAAAAAAAAGTAAATGAGGTGACGAAAGAGGAGCGGAAAAGACTGCTGGAGTTATTTAAGGCATTTCCTTTGACGCTTCTTGCGTTAAGGGATTTCCATGAAGCGATTGTCACAAGGGGCGGCGTGTCTGTGAAGGAAGTGGACCCTTCCACTATGGAATCTAAGTTGACGTCAGGGCTATACTTTGCCGGAGAAGTTTTAGATTTGGATGCAAGGACGGGAGGCTTTAATTTACAGATTGCATGGTCGACCGGATTTTTAGCGGGGAGCAGCATTTAGCCAGAGGTGAAGATAAGGTGGGCTTCATCATGAATATCGGAAAACTTTATTCCACGCAAATGGGCGCAGAGCGTATGAAAAGAAACTTAAAGCTTGAAGCGGACGATGCCGTGTTGTGGCATAAGGAAAAGATTTTAAAAGAAAACGCCCAGATAGAAAGGGCAATTCACTAAGAAAGAGGATTGGTAAATAGAATGAACATTGCGATTGACGGGCCGGCGGGAGCCGGAAAAAGCACAGTGGCGAAAATGCTTGCAAAAGAATTAGGGTTTATCTATGTGGATACCGGAGCGATGTACCGCGCAGCCGCGCTTTATTTTTTAATGAATGACATTGATGTTTCAGATGAAACTGCGGTGGCGCGCGCATGTGAGCTGACAGACGTTTCCATCCGCTTTCGGGAGAACGAACAGCAGGTGCTCTTAAATGGAGACAATGTCAATGGGAAAATCCGTCGGGAAGAAGTGGGGAATATGGCAAGCGCAATTAGCGTATTCCCTGTTGTCCGCCAGAAACTGACGGCTCTTCAGCAGAAACTTGCCGCTTCAGAAGATGTGGTGATGGACGGAAGGGACATTGGAACGTGCGTGCTTCCTAATGCGGAAGTTAAGATTTACTTAACGGCAAGCGTAACGGCAAGGGCAAAAAGGCGGTATCAAGAGCTTCTGGAAAGAGGAGAAAGCTGTAATTTAGAGGAGATCCAAAAGGATATATCGGATCGGGATTACAGGGATATGCACAGGGACGCTTCTCCATTGAAACAGGCGGATGATGCTGTTTTTGTTGATTCGTCTGAGCTTACCCTTGAAGAAACTGCAGAAGCGGTCAGAACGGTTTGTCAGGAGAAATTATCATGCGGGTGACATTAGCAAAGAGCGCCGGTTTTTGCTTTGGCGTGAAACGGGCTGTGGATAAAGTGTATGAAGAAGCAGGACGCAGCCATGCGCCGGTTTATACTTACGGGCCGATTATCCATAATGAAGAAGTGGTGCGGGATTTAGAGAAGCGGGGCGTACATGCGGTTTGCGATGAATCTGAGCTTTCGGAGCTTTCCGGTGGGATTATGGTAATCCGGTCCCATGGAGTTTCAAAGGCGACTTATGACAAAATACGGGAGTCTGGATTTCAAATTGTAGATGCAACTTGCCCATTTGTTTTGAAAATACATCGTTTTGTTGAAGAATACAGCAAAAAAGATTATCATATTTTAATTATCGGAAACGATTCCCACCCTGAGGTGGAAGGCATAAAAGGATGGTCGAATCCTGAGAAGACAACGGTCCTACAGTCGGGGAAAGAAGCGGAAGATTTTACCTTAGAAGCCGGCAGTAAGCTCTGTATTGTATCGCAAACGACATTTAATTACAACAAATTTCAAGAACTAGTTGAAATTATTGAAAAAAAAGGTTATGATATAATTGTTTTAAATACCATCTGCAATGCGACGGAGGTACGGCAGAGAGAAGCGGCTGAAATTGCGGCGGAAGTTGATGCCATGATTGTTATTGGCGGCAGCCATAGCTCCAACACACAGAAGTTATTTGAAATATGTAAAAAAGAATGTGAAAATACTTACTATATACAGACACTTGATGACTTGGATTTTAATCAGATTTGGTCCATTGATAACGTAGGTATTACCGCAGGGGCTTCGACCCCAAACAATATTATTGAGGAGGTTCAAAAGAATGTCAGAAGTAAGCGTTGAACAATTTGAGCAAATGCTGGAAGAATCAATTAAAACAATAAGAAATGGAGAGGTAGTCGAAGGCGCTGTTATCGATGTGAAACCAGATGAAATCGTCTTAAATATTGGATACAAGTCAGACGGCATCATTACACGCAATGAGTATACCAATGAGCCTAATGTGGATTTGACGGCCACAGTGTCTGTTGGCGATACCATGGAAGCAAAAGTAATTAAAGTAAACGACGGCGAAGGACAAGTCCTTCTGTCCCATAAACGTCTTTTAGCGGAAAAAGGAAACAAGAAGTTAGAAGAAGCGTTTGAGAACCACACAGTCCTGACGGCGAAAGTAGTTCAGGTATTAGGCGGAGGGTTAAGCGTTTCGATTGATGAGACGAGGGTTTTTATCCCGGCAAGCCTTGTATCCGATACATACGAAAAGGACTTAAACAAATACAAAGATCAGGAAATTGAATTTGTCATTACGGAATTTAATCCACGCCGCAGAAGAATCATTGGCGATAGGAAGCAGCTTTTGGCTGCGCAGAAAGCGGAACTGCAGAAGGCTCTTTTTGAGCGTATCCAGATTGGCGACGTGATAGAAGGGGTCGTTAAGAACGTAACGGATTTTGGCGCGTTTATCGACTTAGGCGGAGCGGACGGCCTGCTCCATATTTCAGAGATGTCATGGGGGCGTGTGGAAAGCCCGAAGAAGGCGTTTAAAGTTGGTGAAACGGTAAGGGTGTTTATCAAAGACATCAAAGAGACGAAAATTGCGTTAAGCCGTAAGTTCCCAGACGAAAATCCTTGGAATGACGCCGCAAATAAATTCGCTGTGGGAACTGTCCTGACAGGAAAAGTTGCGCGTATGACGGATTTTGGCGCGTTTGTAGAGCTTGCGCCGGGGGTGGATGCATTGCTGCATGTTTCCCAGATTGCAAAAGAGCATATTGAGAAACCGTCTGATGTTTTATCCATTGGGCAGGAAATTGAAGCGCAGATTGTAGATTTCAATGAGGAAGACAGGAAAATCAGTCTGAGCATCAAAGCCCTTTTAAATTCGGCGGAAGATGCGCAAGAGGAATCAGAAGCGGAAGAACTGCCGGAATCAGACGAATAATATTCAGTTAGGCGCTATAAACTATAATAAAGGCGGAGGATTAGAGATATGCTTGGCGATTACGAAAAATTTAAGAAAAGCATTTACTCTTTGACGCAGATTGATTTAAGTTCATACAAAGAGAATCAGATGCGCAGAAGAATAGATACTCTGATTAACAAGAATAAAATCAAATCCTATGAGGAATACGTTAGCTTGATCAAGCAGGATAAAGAGAAATTCGAGCAGTTTGTGAATTTCTTAACCATTAATGTCTCGGAATTTTACCGGAACGTTGAGCAGTGGAAACATTTGGAAAATGTCGTTTTCCCTGATTTAATCAAAAGGTTCGGGAAGAATTTAAAAATCTGGAGCGCGGCATGTTCTACAGGCGACGAACCTTATTCCCTTGTTATGGCGCTGTCAAGGCATCTGCCGTTAAGCCAGATTAAAATATTAGCGACGGACATAGATAAACAAGTGATAGAAACGGCGAAAATGGGTCTGTACAATGCGAAAAGCATTGCCGCTGTGCCGGAAGATTTGAAGAAGAAGTATTTTACCAAGGTAGGGGCTTCTTTTCAGATTTCCAAAGACATTAAATCCCGCGTTGAATTTAAGGAGCACAATTTACTGAAAGACACATATCCTTCCGGCTATCATATGATAGTCTGCCGGAATGTGCTGATATACTTTACGGAAGAAGCAAAAGAAGAAATTTATAAGAAATTCAATAATGCTTTGACGAAAGATGGGATTTTGTTTATCGGAAGCACGGAACAGATTTTAAATTATAAGGAACTGCATTTTAACCGGAATAACGCGTTCTTTTTTTCGAGAGATTACTAAATACATATCCGCCCTGTTGTGTGACAGGGCGGTATTTTTAGGGAGACGTATAGAAGGCGTTTAGAAGATGTCTGGCATACATGGCAAGTTTTTCTTTGTCGGATAGAAAGTCTCCTTGAAATGCAAAGTAAGAGCGTTTTGCCTTTTTTTCCGGATAGAAACAGGGGGTAAACAGCGTATCTTCCTGTGGGAGGAACGTCCCGTCTTGTTTGGCGTAGCAGGTGGCGGCAGTCGCTTTTTTCTTATGGGAACTATCGACAAATGCGGCGACGCTTTTATGGACAGCCCGATCTTCGTCTGGAAGATAGTAATAATCTTGATAAGGCTCAAAGTAATGGCGAAGAGGGCCTTTTAAGGCTTTTACATGCAGGCAGACGTCCTTTTGCCTAAATTTTATATCTGCAAGCGTAGACTGGCAGAGCATTTGTTTGGGAAATGGGACTATGGAAGGCAGCGTGAGGAACAAAGAGGGCTTGTCCGTTTCTTGTGTCAGTGACGCTTCGGACACAGAAACCGGAGATTCGAAAAATTCCTGATAGGAGAGAAGCGGGAGCAGTTTTGCCATTCCAAGCACATCTTCATAGTTATGCAGTAACAGCAGCGTTTCCGATTCGGCGTCCTGCTGTTTTTCATACCGGTAAAAAATGGGAATCAAATCACCGCCCGTAAATAAATCCTGACGGTCAATTCCAAGGAACTGCTCGATTGTTTTTTGTTTTTTATTAGGCAGTTTCAGCAAGTGGGACAATTTTCCCGCTGTTTTGTATAAATCCAAATAGGAAAACCCCTCCCAGTTAAACTTTAGATGATGGAGCGCTTCTCTTGTTTTTAAGAAAGGAATGTCAAATCCATTGCCATTAAAAGTAATAATTGCGGAAGCATGGCATATTTTTTGATAGAAGCGGTTGATTAATTCCGCCTCCTCTGCGCGGTTTTCTGCCAGAAATTGAATGATATGTATGGAATCTTTTTTTCGGATTGCCATGCCGATTAGGTAGACGAATGCAGTTTTCGCTGAAAAACCGGTTGTTTCAATATCAAAGAAAGCGGCGTTTTCTAAAAAGTAACGCCGGAGAAACGGGTCGTTTGGAATTGGGATTGTTTTTTCTAGTTCTTTCATAGTAAGATCCTTTCTTGGCTGTATTTTTTCTTAGCCAAATCATAACACATTTACGCAAAAAAATACAAAAATACTCTGTAAAAAACGACAATTTATGCTATAATGAAGTGATAGTAATTTTAAATTTTTATAAAGAATAAGAATCTAAAAGAAAGTGGGGCACGAAACATGGGTTTAATGACATTTAAAGGCGGCGTCCATCCATACGATGGCAAAGACTTATCGAAGGATAAGCCGATCCGCGAATTATTACCCAAGGGAGAGCTGGTCTATCCTCTGTCACAGCATATTGGCGCGCCGGCGAATCCGATTGTCGCCGTTGGCGACGCCGTATTACGGGGACAGAAAATTGCGGAAGCAGGCGGTTTTGTATCCGCGCCGATTTACGCATCGGTATCGGGAACCGTAAAAGCGATTGAACCGCGGCGGGTCACTGTCGGCGATATGGTGAAATCGATCGTCATAGAAAGTGACGGTGAGATGAAAGAAGTGGAATATACAGAAACAAAGGACAGTTCCTCTCTTTCCAATGAAGAAATTATAGGCAAAATCAAAGAAGCCGGAGTCGTGGGAATGGGCGGCGCAGGGTTTCCCACACACGTTAAGCTGTCTCCAAAAGAGCCGGATAAAATTGAATACATAATTGCCAACTGCGCAGAATGTGAGCCGTATCTGACTTCAGATTACCGCAGAATGATAGAACAGCCGGAAAAACTGATTGCCGGAATGAGAGTTGTGTTACAGCTTTTTCCAAAGGCAAAAGGCGTATTTGGCGTAGAGGACAACAAACCGGACTGCATTGCGAAACTGTCCGAATTAGTGAAAAACGAATCCCGCATGGAAGTTGCGCCGCTTCAGACGAAATACCCGCAGGGCGGGGAGCGCCAGCTTATTTATGCCGTAACGAAACGTTCCATCAATTCTAAGATGCTTCCGGCAGATGCAGGCTGCATTGTGGATAATGTCGAAACGCTAGTGGCGGTTTACAATGCCGTTGTCTTAGGGCAGCCGCTTATGAACCGTATTTTTACCGTTACAGGCAACGCCATTGCGGAACCGCAAAATTTCTATGTCTGCATTGGAACAAACTATCAGGAATTACTAGACGCGGCCGGAGGATTTAAAGGCGAATGCAAAAAAATGATTGCCGGAGGCCCGATGATGGGTTTTGCAATGTTTGACATAAATGTCCCGACGACAAAGACGACTTCTTCCCTTCTTTGTTTTACGGAAGATGAAGTGGCGGCGTATGAGCCGACGGCGTGCATTAACTGCGGCCGCTGCGTGGAAGCGTGCCCAGAGCTGTTAGTGCCTTCAAGGCTTGCTGACTACTCGGAACGCGCACAAAGCGATGTATTCGAGAAGTGGAATGGACTAGAATGCGTCGAATGTGGAAGCTGCAGTTACGTCTGTCCGGCAAAGCGTCCCTTAGCACAGTCGGTTAAGACGATGAAAAAACAGGTGTTAGCGGCAAAGAGAAAAAAATAATTGAGAAAGAGGTGTATTTTTGTGAGTGACTTATTTCATGTATCATCATCACCGCACGTCCGTTCTAAAGACACCAGCAGCCGGATTATGCTTTATGTTGTTTTGGCGCTGCTTCCGGCGGCAGGTTTTGGCGTTTACAATTTTGGATACCGTGCATTGGTTTTGATTCTTGTTACCGTGGCGACTTGCGTCGCTTCGGAATGGGCATTTGAAAAAATTGTACATAAAAAGAGCGCAATTAACGATTTCAGCGCAGTTGTGACCGGGCTTTTGCTGGCTTTAAACCTTCCGGCGACGCTGCCGTGGTGGGAAGCTGTTATTGGCGGCGTATTTGCCATTGTGATTGTCAAAATGATGTTTGGCGGGTTAGGGCAGAATTTTATGAATCCGGCGCTTGGCGCAAGGTGTTTCCTTTTAATCGCGTTTGCGGCCGATATGACGAATTTTGTCATTGACGAATATACCGGAGCAACGCCGCTTGCGGCTATGCGCGCCGGCGAATCGGTGAATACATTTGATATGTTAATTGGGAAAACAGCCGGAACGATTGGAGAGACTTCTGTAATAGCTATTGTAATTGGCGCTATTTTCCTGATTTTAATGGGCGTAATTGATTTACGGATTCCGGGGACTTATATTATAACGTTTGTCCTGTTTATCCTGCTGTTTAGTGGACATGGATTTGACTGGAACTATATTACGGCGCAGCTTTGCGGCGGCGGGTTAATGCTTGGCGCGTTTTTTATGGCGACAGACTATGTGACGTCTCCGATTACGCCGAAAGGCAAGCTTTTGTTTGGAGTCTGCCTTGGCATACTGACGGGTCTGTTCCGTATGTTTGGCGCAAATGCGGAAGGCGTATCGTTTGCTATTATTTTAAGCAACTTGTTTGTGCCGATGATTGAAAAAATTACAATTCCAAAAGCCTTTGGACAGGTAAAGGAGGGGAAATGACATGAATAAAAAAATTGTGCATGACGCATTGATTTTAACTGCATTTACCTTAACGTTAGGCTTTGTCTTAGGACTTGTCTATGGGATTACGAAAGAACCGATTGCGGCGGCGGATGCGGCAACGGCTCAGGCGGCTTACCAGAAGGTGTTTGCAGAAGCGGATTCATTTGAAACGTATGAATCGTTTGACAAAGAAGCGGCCGCTTCCCTGATGGAAGAAAACGGCTATGCCGATGAAATTACGGACGTTCAGGTGGCAAAAGACAGCGCCGGCTCCCCGATGGGCTATGTCATTACAGTTACGGCAAAAGACGGCAGTCAGGCAAACATCACTTTTTCCGTAGGGATAACAAAGGAAGGGACAGTCAACGGCTATTCCATAACAAGCATTGCTGAAACGCCGGGGCTTGGGGATAAAGCGAAAAATGAAGAATTTTCCTCCCAGTTCCAAGGAAAACAGGCAGATGTTTTTAATGTCGTGAAATCCGCTCCGGCGTCTGAGAGCGAGATTGAGTCCATTTCCGGAGCGACGATTACATCGAAAGCGATGACGAACGGCGTCAACGCTTGCGTGACATACTTTCGGAACGTATTGGAAGGAGGGGCAGAGTAATGAATAAAAATATGGAACGTTTATCTAACGGATTAATCAAAGAAAATCCGACGTTTGTTTTAATGCTCGGCATGTGTCCGACGCTTGCCGTTACCACGGCGGCGATGAACGGGCTTGGCATGGGGCTTTCGACGACGCTTGTACTGGTGTTTTCCAACCTTTTAATCTCTTTATTCCGTAAAATCATTCCGGACGGCGTGCGTATGCCGGCGTTTATCGTTATTGTCGCATCGCTTGTAACTGTCGTGGAATTCTTGATGAAAGCGTATACGCCGGATCTTGCCGTACAGCTTGGCGTGTACATTCCGCTTATTGTGGTAAACTGCATTATCCTTGGCCGCGCTGAAAGCTATGCTTCGAAAAATCCGGTTGTTCCGTCGATTTTTGACGGAATTGGCATGGGGCTTGGCTTTACGTTAGGTTTAACCTGCATCGGAATTATCCGTGAAATTTTAGGCGCAGGGCAGATTTTTGGCGTACAGATTCTTTCTTTGGACTGGTTTACGCCGATTACCATTTTCGTTATGGCTCCGGGCGCGTTCCTTGTGCTTGCGTTTTTAGTTGCAATTATGAATATCGTGAGAGAAAAGATGGACGCAAAAGGCAAACCACTTGCAGCGCCGTCCGGCTGTCTGACCGGAGATTGCGCGCATTGCGGCCAGTCTGCAATGTGTACCGGTAAAAAAGCTGAATAGGGGGTTCGCAGATGAAAACATTATTATTAATTGCAATCGGTTCCGCGATTGTCAACAATGTAGTATTAAGCCAGTTTTTAGGCATATGCCCGTTTTTAGGCGTATCGAAAAAGACGGAGACGGCTGCCGGAATGGGCGGTGCCGTTATCTTCGTAATCGGAATTGCCTCTTTTGTTACGTCTTTAGTTTATAAATTTATCTTGACGCCGACAGATACGCAGTATCTGCAGACGATTGTATTTATTCTTGTCATTGCGGCGCTGGTGCAGTTTGTGGAAATGTTCCTGAAAAAATCCATGCCGGCTCTTTATCAAAGTCTTGGCGTGTATCTGCCGCTTATTACGACAAACTGCGCGGTTCTTGGCGTGGCGCTGACGAATGTGACAAAGGAATATGGGATATTAGAAAGCGTCGTAAACGGTCTTGCGACGGCAGTGGGATTTTTCATTGCCATCTGCATTATGGCTGGAATCCGTGAAAAAATTGAATATAATGACATTCCAAAACCATTTCAGGGCACGGCAATCGTATTGATTACGGCCTGTCTGATGTCGATTGCGTTTATGGGATTCTCAGGAATCATATAGGAGGAAAGAGAAAATGAGTATACAGGCTGTCATCATTGCCGCGGTTATCGTCGGCGGCGTGGGTATTTTTATTGGATTTTTCCTTGGGATTTCTGGGGAAAAGTTTAAAGTGGAAGTGGATGAAAGAGAAGAAGCCATCTGCGGCGTTCTGCCGGGCAACAACTGCGGCGGCTGCGGTTATGCGGGCTGTTCCGGCCTTGCGGCTGCGATTGTAAAGGGAGAGGCTCCAGTCAACCAATGTCCGGTCGGCGGCGCGCCGATTGCGGCGAAGATTGGTGAGATTATGGGCGTAGCGGCGGAAGAAGGGGCTAGGAAAGTTGCTTTTGTAAAATGCGCCGGTACTTGTGAAAAAGCGAAACAGGATTATGAGTATACAGGCATTGAAGACTGCGCAGCAATGGCGTTTGTGCCAAATGGCGGCTCGAAGTCTTGTAACTACGGGTGTCTTGGGTATGGAAGCTGTGTAAAAGCTTGTCCGTTTGATGCAGTGCATATTGTAGATGGGATTGCGGTGGTCGATAAAGATGCTTGTAAGGCGTGTGGAAAATGCGTGGCGGCTTGTCCGAAACATTTAATTGAATTAGTTCCTTATGATGCAAAACATCTGGTGCAGTGTAATTCAAAAGATAAAGGGAAAGATGTTATGAAAGCTTGTTCGGTTGGATGTATTGGATGCCATCTTTGTGAGAAGAATTGTCCTTCGGATGCAGTGCATGTGGCGGATAATGTGGCTTATATTGATCAGGAGAAATGTACGGGATGCGGAGTTTGCGCCCAGAAGTGCCCGAAGAAGATTATTTTGTGATGAATGGGGGCGCTATTGCTGTGGCCGTTGCGAAGAAACTGCGCCAATGGGTATTTGGCGCAGTTTCTTCGCAACTACGTTTTGGGCGTAGTTCGGTTGATGGTTTCTTGTTGTGATTTTGGGGTATATTTTCAATTATAAAATTTTAGAGTATGATTATTAAATTTAAGATTTTAGGGTTTAGTTTCAATTCGAATTATTAGGTTATGATTATTTCATAAGATTTTTGAGATTTTATTACTCAATATGATATTAAGAGTATGAGTTTGGTGTGTGGCTATGGGATTAAGATTTTTTATGTTTGATATTTTAATTTAATCTTTGATTGATGTAAGATAAGGAAAAGGAAAAAAATTTTATTATGAAAAGAAATGTATTTTGTAATTAAAATTTGTATTTGCTAAAATGCTAGTGGATAAAAAGAGATTACAAGTCCATTTGGACAAAAGTACAAATCCCCAGACCGTGTTGCATCACAGTTTGGGGATTCTTCTTGTTTTTTATACTGGCAAAGCGTCTGGCAGGCTATTCCTATGGACACTAAATTCGGGAAATTTTCCCGTAAAGCTAATATTCATTTTTACTAACTGAAAAACATTTTATATCTTTTTTCGGTTTGAATATCTGCTTTCACGCAATTTTAAGTGTCATCCTTATCATGTTTCATTTTTAGCGTATTAAGCTATAATATGTTTTTCATGTCTTATTCTAAATATGTTCTTTCATTTATGATGCCTTAATGTAATTTTTGAATGCGCTTATTAATATTTGATATTCCGTATATTTGGTTTATATGATATATGTTAAGATTGTATTTTATGTTATGTATTAAGATTATATTTGAATTTATGTATAGTAAGATTACGCTTGAATTTATGTATAGTAAGATTACGCTTGAATTTATGTATAGTAAGATTACATTTGATGTTATATATATTTAGATTATATTTTATGTTATGTATATTAAGATTGTATTTGATGTTATGTATACTAAGCTTATATTTGAAATTTATTATCAAGTTAATATTTGATGTTTTGTATATTTTTAAGGTAGCGGTTTTAAATATGATTTTATGTTTAAGGCGCTATTGATAGTTGGCTATATATTTTACAACAATTATTTTCTGGATATAATTTAGAGTGATTTTTTGGAACCTAGTGGAAATAACAGTTAGTGTGAAGTTTTATATAATTTTAAGCTTGTAGCTTAAGCTGTTTTTGAGATGGATTCGTATTTTATTTGAACTGGTATAAATTTTTCTCTAAAATGAAAATTGGAATATGTAGTTTAAGATATTTTTGGTATGGATTGACATTAATTTTAACTGCTTAAAGTTTTTTGTGTTATGAAATTTTGAGGATATTATGTTAATTTAATATTGACATTTATTAACAGTTGAAATTATGCTAAATTAAGTAGCTTTCTTATTTGGAAGTTTTGTTGGGGTTATATATTGTTAGTTTAATAGTTGTTTTTGTGGAGTTGATAGGATTAGGAATTGTTTTTTGTAATTTTACTTTTATCGTTTGAATGTTTTTTTGGATTGATTTTTGATGAAAGAGAAGGGTATTTTATGATGAAGTATGGACGTAATAGAGGAATGCTTACGGTTTTTGCGTTTTTTATGTTTTCGATGTTTTCTATGTTGTTTTCTGGGTGCGCGATAAGTGAAAGGGAAAGTGTGGATATGGGGGAGGTGAAAATGGAGGAGGTTTCCAGTCAGAAAATGGAACAGACGGGGGAGGTTTCTGATAAGGATATAAAGTTGGAATTTTTGCAGGAGGATACTGGCGTTGAAGATACTCAGGAAGCGGGATCTGATTTTGATGAGATAAAGAAACAGTTTGGTGAAAACTGCATTTCGGATCAGACGTTTGAAGTGGAATTGAGTGAGTTTCAGGGAAAAGTGTATTTTGTTCCGTTTCTGCCGTCTTCTCAGGATGGGGAGTTTTCTATGCAGATTATTCAAGATGGGGAGGTTTTAGAGGAGATTCGGGCATATGTTCCGGAAAGGCTTAAAGAGGAATCTTTTAAGAGTTTAGACGCTGTTTCTTTTTATGATGTGAATTATGATGGAAATACGGATCTTGTCTTGATAGAGACATATGGAAATTTTATGTTTACGGCTGTTTATTATGGGGGTTCACTGGAAGATGGGCAGAATGGATATTTTAATATACAAGAGCAGCTATCTGAGAATTTATCGAATCAAGTGGAGCCGTTGTCGATACCAAAAATTCGCGAGTGTCTTTCAAATGGAAAGAAGAATGGTGAGTTTTCTTGTTATCAGGAAGCGTTTGAAGCGGTTGCAAAGTTGTGTGAATTGGAATCTGAGGATAGGCAGAAATTTAGCCTTATTTATTTTGATGAGGACGAAATACCGGAACTTGCCACTGGGGTTTTAGGATATTCCGCTAGTTTGTATTTGTACCGTGACGGCAAAGTGTATACGCTGATGGATCGCTGGCGTTATGGAGCGATGGGGAATGCAGGGTATGAATATGTTCCACGGAAAAACAGCTTAAGGAACGACAACAGTGATTTTGCGGGAGCAATACATTATACGACTTATATGTCGGTTGGGAGCAGGCTTACGTTGGATATTGTTGCGGAAATTGAAACGTTTCTTTTTGATGATGTGAACCAAAATGGGATTCCGGATGAAGATGAGCTGGAGTCGCTTGGCAATTATTCTGTGAGTTATATTGATGGGAAAAAAGCTACGGACGAAGAATGTCAGGCTTATCAGGCAGGCGAATATGAATTTATGGATTTGACGATGGAGTTTGAGGAATTATTGGAAAAATTACAGGAAAAGGCGCAGGAGTAGGAGAGAATGGATATAAAATGGATTCGGTATGGAGTGAGTTTTCTTATTGTGGGGATTGTTGGGCTTTTTTTGTTTTTGTTTGGGCTTTCTACTGGTGAGGAGTGGGAAGATTCCAAACAGTTGGCCCGGCAGACGGAAACTTTAGGACAACTGTCAAATGATACAGATTCAGGGAATACGGAAATGAAAGACACGGATTCGGTGAATGCAAAGAGAGATTCAGGAACGAAGGATTCAGGTGGGGTAAATTCAAAAAGCGATTCAGGGGAAACGGAGAAAACAGGCGGCAACCCTGCGGCGGAAGCGGCGGCGATGGAACGGGAAAGCCAAAGGATTTTATCGCTTTCAGCGGGAGAATTAGCGGTGGAGGGCATTGCGCCATATGAATGGCTTCAGACGATGTTTTTTGCGGAAGAAATCGGCGATTCTGTGTTTGCCCGCATAAATGGATTATCCTATACGGAAAATGACGCTATTTCATTGGGGGAATTATCGTATCTGCGTATGCTGCACTATGGTGTAGATGGAAATACTTATGTGGGCGAAATGATTGTAAATCATAAAATTGCGGAGAAGGTTCTTGAAATTTTCCGGACATTGTATGAAAACCGGTATCCAATAGAAAGAATGGTTTTGATTGATGCATATGGGGCAGAGGACGAAGCTTCTATGAATGATAACAATACATCTGCGTTTAATTACCGGACGATTTCCGGCAGCAGTAAGCTGTCGAACCATAGTTATGGATTGGCGGTTGACTTAAACCCAAAGTATAACCCTTATGTCAAAACGGCATCGGACGGCAGCGTTTTTTGCCAGCCTGAGAGCGGGATTGCTTATGCAGACCGTTCGAAAGAGTTTGATTATAAAATTGACACGGAGGATCTGGCGTACCAGCTTTTTACGCAGGCAGGTTTTATCTGGGGCGGAAGTTGGAAAAGCGTTAAGGATTACCAGCATTTTGAATTTCCTCAAACATAACAGTGTCCCCAATGCCGGAAGAACAGTGGAATTGATTGTCTTTTGTTATAAAAATGGCTTCTGCGCCGTTTGTGTTTTCAATTAGTTCCATGCCGCCCTCTAATCCGAGGGAAAAACAGACAGTGCTTAGTCCGTCTCCGTCTACGGAGTTTTTGCAAATAATGGTTACGCCTAAAAGATCGTTTTCATATGGGGCGCCTGTGGCGGGGTTTAGGATATGATGGTAAATGGCGTCGTCTAGTTTAAAATACCGCTCATAAATGCCGGAGGAAACGACTGTTTCTGACTGCACTTCCACGATGGCGCCAGCTTCGCCCTGTGCGGCAAAAGGTTTCTGGATGCCGATGCGGTAGTTGGAACCGTCTGGTTTTGGGCCAATGCAGAGTACGTTTCCGCCCAGATTAATTGTGCCGGAGGAAACGCCGTTTTTATTTAAAAATGCTTTCATCTGATCTGCAATGTAGCCTTTTGCTATGCCGCCTAAATCGATCGCGGCGTCTGGGTTTTTAAGCTGCACATTGTTTCCGTCAATCAGGATTTTTTTGTAGTCTATGGAACTTACGGCCTGCGCGATTGCTTCTGATTCGGGAACAGATGCGTTTTGGCGGTCGGAAAAATCCCAGAGTGACGAGAGTTTTCCGATTGTAATGTCAAAACCGCCGTTGCTTAATTTGCAGTATTCTAATCCTTTTTTCAGCAGTGTAATTGTTTCTTCGCGCACTTCCACAGGCTTTCCTTTTGCTCGGTTGATTTTTGAAATATCACTGTCAGGAAGCGTTGCGCTGAACATGGATTCGTATTTTTCGGCTAGGGAAAAACAGTCCTCTAAGAGAGATTCATCGTTGCTGTCATAGAGGGTGACGGTGATTACTGTGTCAAAAAAGAATCCGGTTTTCGTCAGTGGATTCGACGACGGGGGGACGCATCCAAAGAAAAAGTTTATGAATAATAGGAAATAGAGCAATCGTATCGTTTTTATCTTTTTCATATCGGCACCTTTTTTGCTTTCTATTATAGTGGAATCTCCTTGACATGGCAATCTGTATGATCAGGAATTTTTTCGTTGTAAAATGAAACGAAGAATGCTAAAATAAATTCCAAATAAAATTTTAGAAGGTGGACAAATGAAAATATCGGATATTTTAAAAGAAGGAAAAGTGGGCATTTCCTGTGAGCTGTTTCCGCCCAAAATTGGAAGTCAGTTAAATAATGTAAAGGAAGTCGTGAGGGAAATGGCTTTGCTGCGACCGTCCTATATGAGCATTACATATGGAGCGACCGGAGGCACAAGTGAGTATACGGCCGACATTGCCAATGAGATAAAAAATGTGAATCATATTCCGGCGCTTGCGCATTTGACTTGTGTTTCTTCTACCAGAGAAAAGGTGCGTTCCGTGATTGAGCGGCTAAAACAGGATAAAATTGAAAATATTCTGGCGCTTCGCGGGGATATTCCAAAGAATGCGGATTTTCCCTTGCCGAATCAGTATAAATATGCGAGTGAATTAATTTATGACATTAAAAGCCAAGGGGATTTTTGCATTGGCGGGGCTTGTTATCCGGAGGGGCATCCGGAAGCGAAATCTATGAATGATGATTTAATCCATTTAAAAGAAAAAGTGGACGCTGGCTGTGATTTTTTAACGACCCAAATGTTTTTTGACAATAATATTTATTATAATTTTATGTATAAAGCATTACAGAAAAATATTCATGCGCCAATAATTGCAGGCATAATGCCCGTGACGAAAAGTTCCCAGATAAAGCAGATTATTTCTTTGTCTGGAAATATGGTTCCTCCAAGGTTTAAAGCGATTGTAGACAGGTTTGCGGATTATCCGGCCGCTATGCGGCAGGCAGGCATTGCATATGCGACGGAACAGATTATAGATTTAGTCGCGAACGGAGTAAACCATATCCATATTTATACAATGAATAAACCGGACGTTGCAGGGGCGATTCTGAATAATCTGTCGGAAATTATAAATTGATTTATGGGTGGAGGAGGGAAGTATGCGTTTTTTGATACAGCGTGTAAACCATGCGCAAGTTACGGTTTTAGATGAAACAGCGGGGCGGATTCAAAAAGGCTTTTTGGTTCTGATTGGAATTTCAGAAAACGACACGAAAGAGACGGCGGACAAACTGATTCGGAAATTGTTAAATTTGAGAATCTTTGAAGATAAGGAAGGGAAAACGAATTTATCTTTAAAAGATGTGGAGGGAAGCCTGCTTTTGGTTTCCCAGTTTACCCTTTACGCAGACTGCAAAAAGGGGAACCGCCCCTCTTTTACGAATGCAGGCAGCCCCGATTTGGCAAAGTCTTTGTATCAGTATATTATAAGCCAGTGCCGTGAGTTTGGGTTTGCCGTTGAGACGGGCGTGTTTGGGGCGGATATGAAAGTGGAGCTTGAGAATGATGGGCCGTTTACGGTTTTATTAGATTCAAAAGAATTATAAAAAGGCAGGACATGCTAATGCCGCGTACAGCCAAAACAAGGCGTTAAAAGCGAATGGGACGCAGGCGTGTCTGTATGGAATCCGGTTTCACTTCTGCCGCGTTTCGCATAAACTAAAAGAAAAGGCACAAAATGCGATGAATCAAGTTCGGAAAAAATTAAGGGCGGAATATGCGCATGAAAGGGGAATCACAGGCAAAGGGATCACAGTGGCCATTATGGATACGGGGATTGCCCCACATCCAGATTTTGGCGGCCGTATTGTAAATTTCCGTGATTTTACGCAAGGACGGGCGCGTATGTATGACGATAACGGACATGGATGCCACGTTGCGGGAATTATCGGCGGAAACGGCAGAATGAGCAGGGGGACTTATGCCGGAATGGCGCCGGAGTGCAATCTTTTTGCGATGAAAGTGTTAGACCGTAAAGGGAATGGCAATACGGAACAGGTGTTAAGCGCGATTGACTATGTAATCGAAAACAGAGAAAAGTACGAAATCAGAATTTTAAATATTTCTGTCGGTATGCTGCCTACCGCGGACGAGGCGGAAAAAGAACATCTTATGCAGGCGGTGCAAAAAGCATGGAATAGCGGCATTATTGTTGTGGCGGCGGCAGGCAACAACGGGCCGAAAGAAAACAGCGTTACCATTCCCGGCCAATGCAAAAGCATTATCACTGTTGGGAGCATTGACGATTATATGACGCAGGGCAAAGGGCTTCACAATGGTTACAGCGGCAGGGGGCCAACGGAATGCTGCGTAGTAAAACCGGAAATTTTAGCGCCTGGAACAGCAATAAGAAGCTGCTCCAGACGGAACAGCTACGAAATCAAAAGCGGGACGTCCATGTCAGCTCCCATTATCTCAGGCGCAATCGCGCTTCTTTTACAAAAATACCCAAACCTTACCCCTGCCCAGACGAAACTCAGGCTGTATGAACGGGCGGTTGTTTTAAAAGAAGCGGGAGAAAGAGAGTATTGGGGAGTTGTATATTTAGACCGTCTGTTATAAAATAGGAAAAAAGACAAAGGAGACTGACCCGATGAAGCGAATAGGCGGCATTGTTTTTAATAGAATGTTTATGGTGGCTCTTGCAATCCTTTTGCAGTTCTCATGGCTTTTTTATATGCTGTATGATTTTAGCATCCGCTATACATTTGTGGATATTATAATGCGGGTATTGGCGTTTATTTTAGTTTTGACTGTGTTGAATAACTGGACGAATCCTTATTATAAACTGGCGTGGACGTCGATTATCTTAATGGTTCCGGTGCTTGGCATTGCATTATACGCGGTGTTTGGCAGATCAGAGCTGACAAAAAAGACGCAGGCGCGTATGGACGTGGTGCACAGGGAGGTGTCTGCATGTCTCCATACAGACAAAGACGCGATTGCCGCTTTACAAAAAGAAGACGCAGGCGTGGCGCAGCAGTCGAAATACATTCAGGACTGGGCGCAGTTTCCCTTGTACCAAAATTCAGAAACAAATTATTTCCCGTCCGGTGAAGCGATGTTTGTAAATATGCTTGGCGCAATGGAACGCGCGGAGGACTTTATCTTTTTGGAATATTTCATTATTGACGGCGGAGAGATGTTAGATGCAATGTTAGACGTATTGCAAAGAAAGGTCAAAGAAGGCGTGTTAGTCCGGCTGATTTATGATGACGTCGGTTCCATTAAGACGCTTCCAAAGAATTTTGAAGCGCGCCTAAAAGCAATCGGTGTGGAATTTGCGGCGTTTAATCCGTTCCGCCCAATCTTGTCCATTATTTTAAATAACAGGGATCACAGAAAGATTCTTGTCGTAGACGGCCAAATAGGATTTACCGGAGGCATAAATATCGCCGATGAATACATTAACAAAAAAGTCCGGTTTGGATATTGGAAGGATGCGGGGATTGAAGTAAAGGGAGAAGCAGTCTGGAGCCTTACGACGATGTTTCTGGAGATGTGGAACTACATCCGGCAGACGACTGAAAACTATTACCGGTTTCTTCCAAAAATCTACCACAAAAAGAAAAATCCGGAAGATGGCTTTGTACAGCCATACAGTGACACGCCGTTAGACCATGAAAACGTCGGGGAAAATATTTATCTGAATATCATAAACCATGCCAAAAAATATGTCTATATTTATACGCCGTATCTGATTATTGACAATGAATTAATGGTTGCGTTGCAAAATGCGGCAAAATGCGGTGTAGACGTTCGGATTGTAACGCCGGAAATTCCAGATAAAAAGCTGATTTTCCTGCTGACCCAGTCGTATTATGAACAGCTTATTCAAAGCGGGGTGCAGATTTACCAATATACGCCTGGGTTTATCCATGCAAAATGTTTTGTCTGCGATGATAAAGTTGCGACAGTCGGGACGGTAAATTTAGATTACCGAAGTTTGTACCTGCATTTTGAATGCGGCGTTTTTATGTACCGTTCCCAAGCCGTTTTGCAGGTCAAACAAGATGCGCTTGACACAATACGCAAATGTAAAAAAATCACACTCGCCTTTTGCCAGAACAGAAATGTCTTTATTACCATGGCACAGAGCATACTGCGGCTGTTTTCGCCGCTTTTATAATAGATCACAGGAAATCCGTTAAACAGCAAAGGAGGAATCATATGTGTAAAAAGTTGTGGCTGTTCTGTGTGTTTTGTCTGGTCTGCCTGTGTGGCGGGCAGCAGGCAAAAGCGGCGGCTGGCGGCATGGCGGAAGTGGAAAGCTTAAGCGTTTCCATCGGGACGGACGGTTTTTGTCCAAGCGTGGGGAATTATGCCAGAATTAAGTCTTATGTCAGCGCTTCGGGGCAGACGGTTCGTATCCGTCTGCGGATTTATAACCAAAAGGGCAGATATGTGTTTCAAAAATTGTTTGATCATCGTTTAGGCATGTATTTAGATTATAAGTGGAACGGAAAGCCAAGCAAGAAAAATGAAGCAAAAGCGGCGGCTGGCAGCTATGTAAAAGATGGGGCGTATACTGTAGAGGCAGCTGTTATGCCAGTCAATGAGACGGAGCCTTCTTCTTTAAAAACCTGCCAGATTACCGTCAATTCAAATTCAGCCAGTGGCAGCGCGGGGCTTTCCGGAGCAAAAACAGTTCCTATTTTGACTGGGGACGCCAAAGTGGACTATATGGCGGAAGCAATTATAAAATCCGCTAAAATAAAGGAATCCATGAGTGACGATGAGAAAGTCAGACGCATTTACCATTGGATGACGGCGCATCAGAAACATACGCATTATTCCGAGGGAGGAAAGTTTAAAAAGTATTATAAACTGGCGTCTTCTAAGAAAAAAATTCAAAAATACAAAAAAGCAAACGATATGAAATTAAAGCAGGGCAGTCTGATTTACAACTATGATTCCAAATTGACTGGCGTGGCGTGGCAAATGGAACGCAGAATCGGAGAATGTACGGATCATGCGAAAATTTTTAAAATTTTATGCAACCATGTCGGCATTGAGTCTGAAATCTGCAGCGGCTTCTATCTAAACCGGAACGGATCGAAGCCGCCGCATTCTTGGAATCTGGCTGTTGTAGATGGGAAAACTAATTATTATGATGTAGATGTTGAAATTCAAAATTACGGCAAGGGACAGGGAGATTATTATTGGTACAAAAAAACCAAGTCTGAGGCAAAAAAGACGCATAAATTTGTCAGCATTTGTCAGTATAGGTGATTAAACGCTAACAAAAATAACGCTCTAATATTTCAAGCATGTAATCTTTAAAATCGGCTCTTGTGATGTTTTCTGTAGCGATAATATCTACAGAGCCGATTTTTTCATTGCCGATCCGGTAGACGGCGTCTCCGATTTTGTCTCCTTTTTTTACAGGGGCGTCTACGGTATCCGGCAGTACAAGTTCTTTTTCAATGGCAGAAAAATCTGTCTCGTCTATGGAAAGGTATTGGAATGAATGTTTAAATTCCAATGCGACGGAATCCGAGGTTCCTTTTAAAACGGTGAGCGGTTTTAGTTGTTCTGTATGCTCATCTGTGAAAATTTTGCATTTCGCAAATCCGGCGTTTAAAAGTGTCGTGGCGTCCCGGAACCGTTCATTTGGATTTTCCGCTCCCATAATAACGGCAATCAGTTCCATATCGTCTTTTTCGGCAGTTGCGGAAACGCAAAATTTTGCAAGCCCTGTCGAACCTGTCTTAAGACCGGTAGCGTATTCATACTGCCGGATTAGTTTGTTAGTATTCGTCAAACCAAATTCTTTAGAGCCTTTTGCCGTCACATGCGTCATTGTGTCCATCCAGATTGTACAGTAGTCATGGATTTGCGGATAACGCGCCGTTAGTTCGCGTGACATCAGCGCCACATCATAAGCGCTTGTCATATGCCCGTCAGTATCCAGCCCGCAGCAGTTGACAAACGTGGTGTTTTTCATTCCAAGAGCTTTTGCTTTTTCATTCATGGATACGACGAAAGCTTCTTCGCTTCCTTCGATAAATTCAGCCATTGCCACACATGAGGCATATAGAAATAGTAGACAGATAAAATCCCCGTATCGTGCACGCGGTTGCAAATCGTTGATTGAGCATACAGATACAGAATGCTAAAATAGCCATAATTGTTACAGGAAAAACAAGTTGTTTTCTTTTTTCTTATTATGGTGGGTTTATGGGGAGCGTATGCGCAAGATGTGGTGGGGAATTGAGGTTTTACGATTGTGTCCAAAGGATTGTACGGACGAAAGGGCGAAAGACAAAGCAGATTGCAGTTCAGAGGCTGCGATGTTATCACTGCCATGCCGTTCACAGAGAATTGCCGGATTATATCCTTCCATATAAACAATATGAAGCGGAGGTTATCCACGGGGTTATAGAAGGGGTAATCACGCCAGAGACGGCGGGATATGAAGATTATCCTTGCGAAGGGACTATGCAAAGGTGGAAGAAAAGTATGGATCAGTAACGCGTGAAATACAACTCCTGTTATGGAAGGAGGTGATGGATATGAAGGTATTTTTGGCAAGAAATCCGAAGCAGTTGGATTTGTGTTTAAAATTGCTTTATTCCGAGAAAGTAACATTTTCAGTTAAAATCCGTGAATCGGCAAAAAAGAAAATTGAGTACGAAATCGGAGCGGAAGCGACAGAACTAAAAGCGGCTGAATTGGAGGACAAGTACCGGATATTAATTTCATAAAAATCATTATCTGGAAAGCTTAAAGGGTTGAAACATACCCTTTAAGTCTTTGCCAAATTATGATATTATGGGGAGAGGAAAGGAGAACTATGTATGAAAATTGATATAATTGAGCTTCCTGAAAGCAGTGATGGGGAATTTAAAAAGTATTCAGAAATACGGGAATACCCAGAGGAAGGAAAACGCCATTGCGATCTCTGTGTATTTTGTGGATTTCCGTCTTATCCAAAATGTATGGAATGGTGTCCAAATGGAGGGAATGGCAGTAGTAAGGGCTGAGATAAAAATCACAGCTCTTTTTTTTTCGCAGATTTTTCACTGACTTTGATTTTACAGATGGGAATTTCTAATCTAGAATAGAATCGGTGGCCGCCCAATTATGTGATATTTGCGAAAAGAGAAAACATGAGTGTAAAAGTACGTTCAGAATTGTCGAAAAAGAACAAATATTGGATCGAACGGCATCGGTATTACGAATTGAAACATTTTTGTTTGCAATATCCAATTTGGAAGAAGGCTTATGCCGCATTGGACGGGTTTAGTAAACGGCCTGATGATACGGAAGGTTTTTCTGTTACTAACGTTTGTAACGATCCGACGGCAAAATGCGCGATAGCGAAAGCTTTTTATTCGGAGAGAATGGATATGGTAGAACGGGCTGCCATGGATACAGACGAGGAATTGTCAGATTATATTTTAGAGGGAGTCACAAATGGCGTTTCTTATGAGCATTTGAAAGCTAGATTAGAAATTCCATGTGGCAAAGATACTTATTATGACCGGTACAGACGGTTTTTCTGGATTTTGAATAAGGAAAGGCAGTGATGGAATGTCTGTATGCGAGTAAATAAATAGAAAATAATTTTGATTTTTCGGCATATCCTTGACATATGCGTATCATATGCGTATATTAATGGTATGAGGAGGAAATAAGATGAAAACGAAAGACCTTGTTAAACTTCTTGAAAGAAATGGGTGGAAGTTTAAGCGTCATGGAGGGAATCATGATGTTTATGAAAAAGACGGAAAGAGAGAGATTATTGTAAGGCATAGAGAAACAGATGAAGATTTAGCAAAAGCAATTATCAAGCGGAACGGGCTGAAATAAGCTTTGCGCCTATGGGATATAATAAATAAAATCAGATTAGGAGGTTAGCGATTTGAAAAAAGCATATCCAGTTGTTTTGTCAAAGGGGGAAAAATATACTGTAGTATATATTCCGGATTTTGAAATTAATACGCAAGGGAAAGATACTGTGGATGCAATGAAAATGGCAAGGGATGCGATCGGCATTATTGGCATTGATATGGAAGACGAAGGGGAATCTTTGCCAGAGCCTACCGCAGTATCTGATGTAAAAAAAGATTCAGCGTATGATATCGTGACTCTTGTAGATGTTGATTTTGAGGAGTACCGCAGAAAGAATGATCTAAAAGCGGTGAAAAAAAATTGTACAATACCATCGTGGCTTAATTTTGAAGCTGAAAAGGCTGGTGTGAATTTTTCGGCTATTCTTACAGCAGCGCTGAAAAAAGAGTTGAATATTTAGGGGCAGTAAGTGAGAAATGGAATGATGGCATACGGAGAGCTTGGAAACAGGCTCTCTTTTTTATAACATCAGTACGCAGTCAACGGGTATTTATGATATTTTAGTAAAAGCAAAAAGTTTGAAAGGAGAATCATTTCTTATGATAATTGGTTTGTTCGTTGGGATTATAATCGGGATATGCGCGGCATATCCGATGTCAAAAATTGGCTCGCTGGGAAATTTGATTATATCGGATCATTCGGGAGAGGATTCGTATTTGTTTTTGGAAATCAACCGGGAGGATATGAAGAATTTGAAACAGAATGATATTGTAAAATTCAAAGTTCAGGATAACAGAGCTGTTTCGCGTCATTAACATTTCCTGTTATGGAAACAAAATTCATTATTGAAAGGAGAAAAAACGATGGAAGATGAAATCAGGAAAGTGTTGACGGAGGAGATTTTAAGTGAATTTGAGAGTTTAAAGAATTTGGAATCCGGAAGCAAAGAGAAACAAATGGCGGTTGAAGATATTGCTAAACTCTATAAGCTGGAATTAGAGGAAAGAAAGTCTGACGCAGATTGGAACGAAACGTGTAATCGCAGATTGATGGAAAGCAAACGTGAAGAGCGTGAACTGGACAGACAGGAGAGTGAGGATCAGTTTAAAAAAGACCAATTAGCGGAACAGGCGAAAGACCGATATATAAGGCTTGGATTAGAGGCGGCGGGAATTATATTGCCATTAGCATTCTATGCGGTCTGGATGAAAAAAGGATTTAAGTTTGAAGAAACCGGAATCTATACGTCTACGACATTCAGGGGATTATTCAATCGGTTTAAACCGACAAAGAAATGAATTTAATGAAACAGACGATTAGTCCGTGTTGTATACATGGGCTTTTCGTTTTTTTTCGCGGAAAAAACAAGGGCTATTATGAAAAATATATTATGGAGGTGTTTTTGATGAATTTATCTAAGTATTATGCAAGGAACGCAGAAGAAAAAGCGTTTGATGATGAAATGAGAAGTAAAGTTTACGAAAATGGAACGAAAGCTGAAATGATACTTTATATTCAGAATCAGACAATTCTAAATATGCTTAGGCATATAGAAGATGAATTACAAGAATTAAAAAAGAAACAATAATATTTACTAGAAAAGAGAGTCCTAAAACAAGGACTCTTTTATTTTATGATTAATCGTCAAATGCCGAACAGCCATCGCGGCAAAGTGGATACGGTCCGCCACATCGTTTCTTTTGAAAATATAGTAGCATATCAGTACGGAATTTACCAGTTATTTTCTTTACTTATTTAGATAAGGAGAGATCATGCGTTATCATTATAAAAAACCTAAAAATTTTGTTCCGATGTATGGAGAGCGTCATATTTGCAGCCATCCGGTTTATAATACTTGTACATTATTTAAGATTAGAGACAAAGGAATAGCAGTGATTCAACAAAGATTTGACAGGAAAACAAAAAGCACATGGTGGGGTGAGGTTGATCCTTGGCTGTGCAATGATTTATATTTGCATCCGAATTTTAAGAAATATTTTGATGAACGCGCGCATGAGCGCATAGAGGGGCTTTATCCTACAGTGACAGTCCGGCAAATGATGTGGGCATTGAAAATGAAACCGATGCCAAAAGAGAGATGGGAAACGGTGTTTGACAGAAAAGAGATATAGCGAAATTTACAAGTCCTTTAATGAAACATAGACGATTATGAAAGGAGAAAAGGAGTATGGACGAAATGAAAATTAATTCAGCGTTTACGAAGAACTTGATCGCGAAATTTGTGAAGAGTGTGTTAAAAAAGAAACTGGGTTGTGAAATAGATATTCAGTTGAATGGATTAACGGCTGCGATTACAGATGGAACAGCGCATGTTCATTTAGATGTAGATGCAGAATTAAGTAAAGGGGAACTCTTAAAGATTTTAAAGAAAGTTGGTTGATATGGGAAAAGAGATCATGAAAACATGGTCTCTTTCTTTTTGCGCGAAAAAACAGTTCTTATTATGAGAAACAGTTAGTTTAGTTGAAGTCGAGACAAAGGCTTCTATTTTTTTGCTGAAAGGAGAATTAGGATGGGAAAGAACAGAGAAATGGTTGGCAGTACAGAATTTGAAAAGAGTTTTTTGGACATATTTCACCGGCTTTGCTATCGGCATCACACATGGCAGGTATGGAGGGATTTCGTGATGATGTCTGCCTGTGCGATTGCAAATGCGGTGGATCATAGATCGGATGTCCAAAAGTTAAGGGAGGATTCCTATCTGGAGACGGTGAAAAGATATTCGAAAGAAGAAATAGAGCAGCTTTGTGAATTACTTGCCGTTACGGTATCGGCTTTGGACGAAAATCCGGCGCAGGATTTTCTTGGAGGCCTTTATATGAAACTTAATTTTGGAAATGAGAATAAAGGACAATTTTTTACGCCATGGCATATAGCTGAATTGATGGCGAAGATTCAGATGGACGATGCCATTGCAGGAAAAATTGACTCGGAAGGTTATATTTCTGTTAATGACTCTTGTTGTGGGGCGGGGTGTATGCTGATGGCATTTGCGGACGTTTGTAAAAATAGTTTAAAAGTGAATTATCAGCAATCTGTCTTTTTTGTGGGACAAGATATTGATCCTTTAGCGGCAATGATGAGTTATATCCAAATAAGCCTTCTGGGGTGTCCGGGATATATAGTTGTAGGTAATTCACTTACTGATTCGATTGGCGGAACCGTGCTGGAGCCGCTCTCACATAAACCGGAAGATATTTGGTTTACGCCATTGTATTTTTCAGATATTTGGGCAATACGCCGTTTTTGTTCCTGTGGGAATTTTATGGGAAATGGGGAGTCAGAGGCGCTTCAAACGCCAAAAGAGGAAAAAGTGATTTTACCAGAACACATAGAGCAAAAGAAAGTTGTAGTGAAAAAGCATAGCAGTAAGAAAAAAGCATTTTCTTGGAAAGATTTTTTTACTGTGAAAGGAAAGGGCAAAAAATGAAAAAATCTATAATTTTATGTTGTTTTGCAACGTTTGGGGTTGTAGGAACAGCGGTAATGACAGCGAAGGCGGCGCTCAAAGCAGAAAAGATATTAAAAAAACCCGAAAATGAAGGTTTATGTAAAAAGGAATTGTTTTTAAAGGCTGCTCCTGTTTATATTCCGGCAATTATGCTTGGGCTTGGGACAATTTGCTGTATATTTGGGGTACATACGCTGAACAAAAAACGGCAGGCAAGTCTTATAGGAGCTTATTCTTTGATAAACAATTCTTATCAGGAATATAGAAGAAAATTGACTGAATTGTATGGAAAAGATGTGGATATTGAAATTAGGAATGCCATGGCAAGGGAACATTGTAATTTTCATCAGATAGGATTTGATAAGCCAGATGAAAAAGCCCTATTCTATGATGAAATTTCAGGAGAGTCGGTCTTTTGTTATGAAAGGGAGATTATGGATGCGGAATATCATCTGAACCGGAATTTTGCGCTCAGAGGGTATGCGTTTTTGAATGAATTTTATGAGTTTTTGGGTTTGCCGCCAACTGAATATGGAGGGATTGCAGGCTGGTCTGTTATTTCTGGAATGGGCTGGATTGATTTTGAGCACAGAATGATTGATAACGACGACGGAGGCGCAGCCTGCTATTCGATTGACATGATATTTTATCCGGAAGTATTGGAGGAGTGGGAATACTGACATTTACGCGAAAGAAACAAGTTCTTTTATGGAAAGGAGGAATGCTTTATGAAAAGATCATTGCTTAGGCTTGCCGGTATTACGGCATCTGTAATCGGAATAGCGGCAACGCTTATTTCGGATTGGGTAGATGAAAAAAAGATGGAAGAAAAAGTAGAGAGAAAAGTAAATGAAGCATTTGATAAAAGAGAAAAAGAGTCTTAAACATAGGCTCTTTTCTTTTTTGTGCATATGGGAGGCGTGGTATGGATAAAAGTTATATTTTGTCAGTGATTCGCGATTTCGCAGAGGAACGTCTAAGAGTAGAAAGCTCGAATTGGTATTGGGCGCACGACTATATTCAGTTGAAGTCTTATCAGAAGTGGGCGGTAAAAGAGATTATGAAATGTATTGTAGAATCAGAAGGCATATCGCCGATTCTGGCAGTGGAAGATTTTGTGCATAAGATGAATTGCTTTTCGCGTAAAAAAGGAAAGACAGCAATGATTTTTTCCATTGCTCGGGATACTGGTGAGGATATTTTAGATGTGTTGATTGCGATGAAATAGTATGGAGGTTAGGGGGAATTGTTAGATTTTGGACAGAAAATTTCAGAATTAGATTCTAAGAAGGTAAGATTGGGAAGTGAATGGGTTCAGGAGCGCTATTCGGAGATAATGAATAGACAAGTGTTTTCTATAGAGCTTTATCATCATGGAGTGAAAGGTCAGAAGTGGGGTGTTAGAAATGGGCCGCCATATCCTCTTGACAGAAGTGACGGAAAAGAGGTTGCGAAATCTGGTGAAGGTGATAGAATTAGAATAACTATTTCGGGACATAAAGGTCCAGATAAGCGCGGCATACCTAACTCAGTTGTAGATCATGCGCGTGAGGATGGAAGTGTGAAGGCAAGGGTATTTTATGATGCCGATGGATGGAAAGAGAAGGAAATTCATACATCTGATCATGGAAAACCGAAATGGCATCCGTTTGGCGAGTATGGGGAACATATTCATGTATACGAATGGGACAAGGAACGTGGGATACCTAATAGAAGTCCGAGAGAGTTGACGGTTGAGGAGAGAAAGGAGAATGAAGATATTTTATGAGCGCAGATGAGTTGAGAGATGAAATAGCAGTGCAGTGGAATGATGTAGAGTTTATTTATAATGGAAAACGGTCAGGTGTTACATCAGAAGTTCACGATTATATTCCAATATTCGCTATGTGGTATGGGGAAAAAGAAAAAATATATTCCGATATAGATGAAGTAATGTATGATAAATTTTTTGATGGAAAATCACTTTCGGAAATAGCGGAGATAGTGAGGTATACATAAGAAGGTGAGAAAATAATGGAAAAATATGCAGGAATGAAGGTGCGTTGGCTTGGGGAAACAGATTTTCTAGTAGCTACTCATAATAAAATATATACAGTATTATCAATCGAGAAGGACTGGTATCGAATTATTGATGATAGTGGTGAGGATTATTTATATCCGCCCCATCTTTTTGAAATAGTTGAAGATTAATCGAATTATGTGTTCAATCGATTGAAACTGCGGAAAAGGATTTATAGATCTAAACAAAGATTATGGAAATCTAAAACAACTGAAGAATAGCTCGGTCTATCCGAAACGATAGACGCGGGCTATTTTTATGTTTATTTTTGAAAGGAGAACATATGAACAAATTAAATGTTATAAAAGTTATCAAAGGCCTGCGGTTCGGTTTACAGAAACACAGCCCGGAAATTTTGACAGGCATTGGCATCGCCGGTATGGTAACGACCGCTGTTTTGGCGGTACGCGCAACTCCAAAGGCTTTGCTGCTGCTTGAACAGGAGAAACAGCGAAAAAATGACGAATTGAAAGCCGCTGCAAATGAAACAGACAGCGGAGAATGCGAAGAAATCGAAAAATTGAAACCTGTGGAAGCAATACGCGTTGCATGGACTTGTTATATTCCATCTGCCGTAACGGGTGTATTGTCCATTGCCTGCTTGATAGGCGCAAGTTCTGTAAATGCAAGGCGAACGGCGGCTTTGGCGACTGCATATTCACTTTCGGAATCCGCTTTGAAGGAGTATCAGGAGAAAGTCATTGAGACAATCGGGGAGAAAAAAGAACAGGGCATACGGGATTCGGTTGCGAAGGACAAACTAAAACGCGATCCGGTTGTCAACAAAGAAGTGATTATTACAGGTAAAGGGGAAACGCTTTGTTACGATTCAATTACATCAAGATATTTTAAATGCGACATTGAAAAATTGCGTAAAGTGGAAAACATGATGAATAAAAGGCTTCTCAGCGAAATGTATATTTCCCTAAACGAGTTCTATTATGAAATTGGCTTGAACCAGACGGATATAGGGGACGATCTTGGCTGGAATATTGAAGATGGGCTGGTTGATTTAGAGTTTAGCTCCCAATTAGCAGAAGATGATACACCATGCCTAGTGATCGGTTATCGGGTATCTCCAAGATATTCGTTCCGTTCTTTACTATGATTACGCGAAAAAAACATAGCCTTTAATGGAAAGAATCCGCATAAAAACAAACAATTTAAGGAGGAAGAAATATGGAAACAAACAAATTGAACGAAGAACTTATTGAAACTGGGGCAGAGGAAATTACAGAAGCGGCTTCAAATGGAAACTTTAAGATGGCGGCTGGTTTGGGTATCGGCATTCTTGCGGGCGTTGCGCTCTGTAAGATTGCGAAACCTGTAATCACTAAAATCAGGAACAGGAAGAAGCAGAAAGACGATGTGGTTGATTCTGAAATAGTGGAAGAAACGGAAGCGGAAAGAGAAACGAAAGAATCCAAATAATGTTTGGTGGAAGAAAGGAGAGGCGTCTGTAACAAGACGCTTTCTCTTTTTCTTTTTATATTGCGTTTGAAAGGAGACAAAACCGTGGAAGAATACAAACCTAATTCACATAAATCGAAAGAGGATAAGAAGGTAGAAAAAATTGTAAGCGGCTCTGTAAAATCTAGAAAGAAAAGTGAAATCCAGAAGTTTGCGAATGTGTTTATTCAGGAAGACGCCCAGAAGGTAAAGTCTTATATTTTAATGGACGTGCTTGTTCCGGCATTGAAAAAAGCAATATCGGACGTTGTGACAAATGGAATTGATATGGTTTTATACGGTGAAAACGGCCGTATGAAAAAAGATGGGGCGGCTTCGAAGGTTTCTTACCGCAGTTATTATGAGAAACGGGACAGCCGCAGGGAAGGCAGTTTAAACCGGACGAAATCAGGATACGATTATGACGACATTATTCTGGATAACCGCGGGGAAGCGGAGGAAGTGTTGTTCCGTATGGACGAGTTGATCGACACTTATGGGATTGTAAGCGTTGCGGATTTCTATGATTTAGTAGGAGTTACCGGAAATTATACGGATAATAAGTATGGCTGGACAGATGTCAGGACTGCTTCGGTGGTTCGGGTTCGCGATGGTTATATGATAAAACTGCCGCGGGCTTTGCCGTTAAATTAACCTAGATTAAAATTATATGGAAAAGGAGATTAAAGGAGAATGAAAAATAGCGAATTAATGAACAAAATGAGCAGAGGGTTACATAAGATGGCTTTTGGGCTGAAAAAACGCAGCCCGGAAATATTGGTGGCTATCGGCATTGCCGGAGCAGTGGCGAGCGCGGTCATGGCTTGTAAGGCGACGACGAAAATTGATGATATTTTAGAGGAAACAAAAGACAAACTGGATAAGATACAGGAATGCGCGGACAATTCTGACATGGAAGATGAATATAGTGCTGACGATGCAAAGAAAGATACAGCGATTGTGTATGCGCATACAGGCGTAAAACTGGCAAAGCTTTATGGACCGGCAATTAGCGTTGGGATATTGTCTATCAGCAGCATTCTGGCTTCAAATGTGATATTGCGGAAAGAAGGGAAGGCTCTGGCGGCGGCTTATGCAGTGTTAGGGCAGGGATTTAAAGAGTACCGGAGCCGGGTAATGGAACGGTTTGGCTCTGAGGTGGACCGCCAGCTTAAGTATAATATAAAAGTAACTGAAGTAGAGGAAATTGTGACCGACGAAAAAGGCAAAGAAAAGAAGGTAAAAAAGACGATTGAAACGGCAGACCCAAACGTCAGCGGATATTTACGGTATCTGACAAGGAGCAATCCAAACTGGGAGGAAAATTCCGATTTCGTGGAAATGTTCTTACAGGCGCAGCAAAATTACGCAAATGACAAACTCCGGGCAATCGGGCATCTTACCTTAAATGACGTTTATGACATGCTTGGAATGCCGGATACAAAAGCGGGCATGGTGGTCGGCTGGATTTATGATTTGGATTGCCCGAATGGAGATAATTATGTGGAGTTCGATGTGAAGAAAGTGCATATTCCAAATGAACGTGGCGAATACGAAGAAGCTTATGCGATTGATTTTAATGTAGATGGGAATATCTATAATAAAATGGCATGAATGCAAGGGTTTTCTGCGATAGGAACTGGGTGTGTGGAACGAGATCTATTTGATTTTCCGGGATTATTTTATAGAAACATTTAGTGGAATGTGGTTGATACAGGGGATAAAATAAGATATAATGAAGTAAGGAATATGTAGAAAGAGAGGTCGTTTGTATGGAACTCGCAAAAGTCACTTCAAAAGGGCAGGTTACTATACCGATGAATATTAGAGAAAAGCTAGGCATTAAAGAGGGAAGTAAAATTTTATTTTTAGAGGAAGCCGGCAGGATATATTTGGCAAATTCTTCAATGGAAGCCTTGAAGGAAGCGCAGACAGCATTCAAAGGGGAAGCAGAACGGCTGGGTTTAGTAACAGAAGAAGATATTGTAGATATGGTGAAAGAACTGAGGAAAGAAAGAATGGTGAAGTGATTGAGAATAATGATTGATACAAATATTCTGATTTCATTATTAGTATTTTCAAGTAAGAAAATGAATCAGATGATGGAACATATTTTTAAGCGACATCAACTGGTTCTTTCTTCCTATATTGTAGAAGAATTAAAAGATGTTGTAAAAAGAAAATTTCCAGATAAAATTAGAATTGTAGATACGTTGCTTACAAAGATGGAATATGAATATATTTATACACCTGATATTTTAGATGAAACATTATTTGAGATTAGAGATTTGAAAGATTATCCTATTCTTTATACAGCAATACTAGACAATGTTGATGTTTTGGTGACAGGTGATGGTGATTTTAACGACGTAAAGGTTGAAAAACCAGAAATTTTGAAACCTTCAGAATTTTTGGAAAAATATTGTTGATATATATGAAAATAACAAATGAAACAGAATCCGATATTTGTCTGATGAAGACAGATTTCGGATTATTTTTTTGGAAAGGAGTTAGCTTATGAACAATGGATTAGCAGTTGTATCTTATACATTATCCGCATTATCAGGAATATGCTTTGTAGCGGGCATTGCCGTTTTACTGGGTGGAAGGGGCGCATAAGATGGAAAATTTTGAAGCGATTATATCCATGTTGGATTTTACGTTAAATTCCAAACGGAAACGGCATATTGCCGGAGGGATTTTGTTAAGCGTCTCTATGCTTTTTGGAGGTTTGGCGCTTACCGCTATGACTTTACGGACGGAGGAGGATAAACAATGAGTAAAGGATTTTGTTTCGCGGCGTTTCTGTCAGGAGTGATTGCAGGGGCTGCCGCAGGCTGGCAGTATGCCAAAAGAAAGTACGAACGGATTGCGCAGGAGGAGATTGATTCTGTAAAAAAAGCATTTTCAAAGAGGGAGCAAAAACCAGAAACAGAGACAAAGGGGCAGGAGTATGGAGAATTGTTGAAAAATACAGGATATTCGAACTATTCCAGCGAAAAAGGGAAAGGAGAAAATGAAGTGGAATTTAAGAAGCCATACGTTATTTCTCCAGAGGAATTTGGAGAGATGAACGACTATGAAAAAACCAGCCTGACCTATTATGCGAACGGCGTTCTGGCTGATGAAAGCGATGAAATCATATACAATATTGAGGAAACGGTAGGGGACGCTTTGGAACATTTTGGCGAATATGAGGACGATTCGGTATTTGTCAGAAATGAGGAAAACATGTGTGATTATGAAATTCTTCTGGATCAGAGGAATTTTTCTGAACTCACCGGGGCAGAGCCTTTTCATATGGAGGGGGCATGGGCAGATTGATAGAGGAATATTTTGACTGGCTGTGCCGTTTTATCTGTGATAAAAGATATTTGGGGAGGAAATCTTACCGAAAACTATTCCGTCTGCTATTTGACACAGAGTTTTTTTATAAAATAGATATGGACGAGAACCGTCTGCAAGACGGCTTAGAATTAAGAGAGCGGTTTGCGAATGAGAATGGCAGGCATTCTTCGATGAAAAAGCCTTGCAGCGTATTCGAAATGATGACAGCCCTTGCGATACGCTGTGAGGAACATATTATGGATAACCCGGATATTGGGGATCGCACAGGAAAATGGTTTTTTGATATGCTGAAAAATTTGGGGTTAGATGGAATGACAGATGAACATTTCGATTCCCAGTATGCCAAAGGCGTTTTAAACCGTTTTTTAAACCGGAAGTATAAACGGAACGGGGAAGGCAGTTTGTTTCCTGCCCGCCATGGAAGGGTGGACATGCGTTCCGTGGAAATTTGGTATCAGGCGATGTGGTATTTGGATCAGGCGTTGAAGGAGTGAATGATATTTGTGGATAAGAAAAGGAAAAAGGAGAATGGTTATGGAGATTGATTTATTAAGAAAGATGTCAAATGTCTGGGAAGTTTTGGAACGGCATACGGACTCTACTCGTATTTTAGAGGCTTTTTGCGAGAAACAGAAGGGATTGAATGGAAAAATTGCGTTATGTCTGGCCGCTGGGGCTATATTTGGAATCATTACGGATATCCGTTTTGAGGAATTGCAAAAAGAAATGAAAGAACTGCATATGGAGATAGAACGTATGAAATACGAAAAAGGAGATTAAGGATGGAATGGTTGACTTTCTTATGGTTTCAACACGCAGTACGAAACGCGGCGTAATAGAAATCTATCCAAAATTTATTATTAAAAAGAGTTCTGATTTGATGATTCGGGGCGGGGATTTTTATGCAGTTTGGCTGGAAAAAGAAGGTCTTTGGTCGACGGACGAACAAGACGCCCTGCAACTGATCGATTACGAGTTAGACAATTATGCAAAAGAAAACAGGCAGCATTTTAATTCTGAATTGAAAGTTTTGCATATGTGGGATTCTGAATCCGGCATGATCGATTCGTGGCATAAGTATTGTCAAAAGCAGATGAGGGATTCCTTTCATATGCTGGACGAAAAACTGATATTTTCCAATATGGATACCTGTAAAAAAGATTATGCTAGTAAAAAGCTGAATTATCCGCTTGAAGCTGGCGATTTTACTGCTTATGATAAATTGATGTCAGTTTTATATTCGAAAGAGGAGCGGCGTAAAATTGAATGGGCGATTGGGGCAGTTGTATCCGGCGAATCGAAAAAACTGCAAAAGTTTATGGTTTTATATGGAGCGGCGGGAACGGGAAAATCGACTGTCTTAAATATTATCCAACAGCTTTTTGAAGGGTATTATTCTGTTTTTAATTCCAAAAGCCTTGGTTCGTCGAATAATTCGTTTGCCTTAGAATCGTTTAAAACAAATCCGCTGGTTGCGATCGAACATGATGGAGATTTGTCAAAAATTGAGGATAATACCAGATTAAACAGTTTGGTGTCCCACGAACTGATGACAGTCAATGAGAAGTTTAAGTCCGCATATGCGAATCGATTTAAGAGTTTTCTTTTTATGGGGACGAATAAACCAGTTAAGATTACAGATGCAAAGTCTGGCTTGATACGGCGCCTGATTGACGTATCCCCTACTGGTGATAAGGTAAGCCCGAAAGAATATCAAGTGTTGATGAATCAAATCACGTTTGAACTTGGAGCGATTGCGTGCCATTGCAGGGAAGTGTTTTTTGAGAATCCCGGCATTTATGATGATTATATTCCATTTACCATGCTTGGCGCTTCAAATGATTTCTATAATTTTGTGATGGATTCCTATTATATTTTTAAAAAAGAAGACAGGACAACATTAAAAGCCGCATGGGAGATGTATAAAGTTTATTGCGACGATGCAAAAGTAGGGTTTGCTTATCCTAAAAGGATATTTAAAGAGGAGCTGAAAAACTATTTTAGGGAATTTCAACATAGAGCGAATGGAAAGTCCGGCGATGATGGCCGCCCATACCATTGTTATGTAGGTTTTCGGACAGAGAAATTCGATGGCGAAAAGAAAAAGGAAACAAAAGAGCCAGAGAATCCTACGCTTATATTTGACTGTACGGAATCGGCGTTAGACCATGAGTGCGCAGACTGCCCTGCTCAGTATGCGTCTTCAAAAGAAACCCCATTGCAGAAATGGGCGCAGGTAAAGACGGTGTTAAAAGACATAGACACGTCGAAACTGCATTATGTGAAAGTCCCCAAAAACCATATCGTGATTGATTTTGACCTTCCAGATCAATCCGGCAATAAGAGTATGGAAGAAAACGTAAAAGAAGCGGAAAAATGGCCTTCAACATATGCGGAATTAAGCAAAAGCGGGGCGGGAATCCATTTGCATTATATTTATACGGGAGACCCTGAAAAATTGAGCAGGGTTTATGGCGACCATATCGAAATTAAGGTATTTACAGGCAATAGCTCGCTGCGGCGGAAATTTTCAAAGTGCAACGGGCTGCCGATTGCCACGATTCATTCTGGTTTGCCGATGAAAGGAGAGAAAATGGTAAATTTTGATGCGGTTAAAAATGAAAAAGGGCTTCGGAAGCTGATTCAACGGAATTTGGATAAGGAAATACACCCACATACGAAGCCCAGCATTGATTTTATTTATAAAATTTTAGAAGACGCTCATGCCAGTGGACTGTATTATGACGTGGCCGATATGAGAAACGCAGTGCTGGCTTTTGCGGCAAACAGTTACCATCAGGCAAATTACTGCATTAAACTTGTCAATAAAATGAAGTTCCAGTCAAAAGAAGCATCTGAAAGCGTAAGGAATGACGATAAAAACCTGATTTTTTATGACGTGGAAGTTTTCCCTAATTTATTTTTGGTGAACTGGAAAGCCGAGGGGGAAGGAAAACCGGTCGTGCGCATGATTAACCCTTCCCCTTCTGAAATTGAGGATTTGCTGCGTTTCCGGCTTGTCGGGGTTAATTGCAGGAGATACGATAACCATATGCTGTATGCCCGCCTTTTGGGATATTCCAACGAACAGCTTTATCGGCTGTCCCAGAAAATTATAAATGGGGAGCCGGACTGCTTCTTTGGGGAAGCGTACAATGTTAGCTATACAGACGTTTATGATTTTTCCAGCAAAAAACAGTCGCTGAAAAAATTTGAGATTGAGCTTGGGATTCACCATCAGGAACTTGGGCTGCCTTGGGATCAGCCGGTGCCGGAAGATTTGTGGCTAAAAGTAGCGGAATACTGTGATAATGACGTTTTAGCCACGTAAGCGGTTTTCTATGCCCGTAAAGCGGATTTTACAGCAAGGCAGATTTTAGCGGATTTAGCAGGAGGTTCTGTGAATGACACGACGAACAGCCTGACAACAAGAATTATATTTGGAAAAAACCGTAATCCGCAGAGCCAGTTTTATTACCGGGATTTGTCAAAGCCTGTGTTTGATTTGGATAGGGAGACATATGAATTTTTGCAGGATGCGGCTCCTGAAATGATGGAGAAGACGCATGGGGAAGCCGGAAGCCTGCTGCCATATTTTCCGGGGTATCAGTTTGAAAACGGAAAATCTGTTTATCGTGGAGAAGAAGTGGGAGAAGGCGGAAGGGTGTTTGCAATGCCGGGCATGTATGGAAATGTAGCTTTGTTGGACATTGCGTCTATGCATCCGCACAGCGCGATTATGGAGGTTTTGTTTGGCGTGGAATTTACCCGCAAGTTTAAAGAGATTGTGGACGGCAGGGTGAACATTAAGCATGAAGCGTGGGAAGCCGTCAACCAAATGTTAGACGGAAAGCTGACAAAGTATATCCAGAAGGTTTTGGACGGGGAATTGGTTTCTGCGGACTTGGCAAACGCTTTGAAAATAGCCATTAATTCTGTCTATGGCTTGACAGCGGCGAATTTTGAAAATCCGTTTCGGGATTTGCGGAATAAAGACAACATTGTCGCAAAGCGCGGGGCTTTATTTATGGTGGATTTACAGAAAGAAGTGGAGAAACGCGGGTTTGTCGTTGCACATATTAAGACGGATTCGATTAAAATTCCGGATGCGACGCCGGAAATTATCCAATTTGTGATGGATTTTGGGAAACGGTATGGCTATACGTTTGAGCATGAAGCGACTTATGAAAAGATGTGCTTGGTAAACGACGCGGTTTATATTGCAAAGTATAAGGACGGAACACATGCCGGGGAATGGACGGCGACTGGGACGCAGTTTGCAGTTCCATATGTGTTTAAGAAACTATTTAATAAGGAAGAAATCCTATTTGAAGACCTGTGCGAAACAAAATCGGTCAGCAGCGCGTTATATTTGGATATGAACGAGGGGCTGCCTGACGTTTCGGAATATGAAAAGGAACTAAGTAAACTGGAAAGTAAATACAAGAAAGGGGAACTGTCAGATACGACGTTTGAAAAGCGTGGGCAGGAATTGTCCGCGCTCATTGAAAAAGGGCACATTATCCGAGATAAAAACTTATCCGAGGTAAATTGATTAAATCCGATGAATACA
>OFGM01000041.1_pt1 | contig 128219 bp, 106 predicted proteins | sample 1521741 | NCBI WGS metagenome assembly OFGM01 (sample SAMEA3504079, study PRJEB24116) | mouse gut metagenome | biome: mouse gut; feature: mouse-associated habitat; material: faeces | place: Denmark | collected 2011
CCCGAAGACACAAAGCAAACTGTTTTCGGGCGAGCGAACCTCGCCCCTACGAACTTAACGACAGTATTATTCACATTTTGACACACTCTTTTTCTATGACAGCACGACTTAAACTATCTCTTTTCCGAAAGGAGTAAGTGCCAATCCTGCTAACTTGAAATGTTGCAAACCAAATGGAATACCGATAATGGTGATGCATAATAACAGTCCGAAAGCCAAATGGGACAAACTTATCCAGATACCTCCTACCAATATCCAAAGTATATTCATCAAAACACTCAAACAACCGTCACCGCCGGGACAGCTACGCACTTGCATACCAAACGGACAAAGTGCCAGAACAGACAGCTTCAAAGTCTGTAAACCAAAAGGAATACCGACAATGGTAACCATCAACAACAGGCTGGCTATAATGTATTCTATGCAAATAAACAGCCCGCCCAAAACAATCCACAATATATTCATTACTACATTCATACGGCAAATATAAAAACATTATTCATCTTTCAGTGCTTCCACAGGAGATATTTTACTGATATTATAAGCTGGTATCCATACCCCAATCCATGTTACCGCCATCATAACAAGATACACAATCACCGACACTATCAAAAAATGAATTGCAAAATGATTAGTAATATAACGCATATTATCACTAGGTGCCATACTCGACAACACATAAAATCCATCTTTCAGCACCCATTGGAAATAAAAAAGACAACCTATCAGTACTGCTATTGTGGTCAACACACCGGCTTCACCCAACAATAAAAGACGAATACGTCTGGGAGATGCCCCATAAGACAGCCTTACTCCCATTTCCTCCCGACGTGTACGGGTACTCAACCAAAATGTCCCGCTGACCCCTAAAAACAAGTTCACCAGAAAAAAATAACAAAGGGCATATTTAATACGAATCTCACTGGTAGCCCCCTCTTTCAGGTCACTCTGTTCACGTACTTTACTGAAAGGTTCAATCTTGCTGACAAACAATCTTCCCACTGCCAAATACTCTTCCATCCAAGGAATAAATTCCTCTATGAAGCGAGTTTCCACTACTCCGGGTTTTGTACGGGCAAAGACAATCAAGCCTCCATCGTAAGCCCATGACGGAATGCCGTCGGTATGTGCATTGAGACGGAGATAATAAGGCTGCATACAATTTTTCATTTTGACCGGTTGCATCAATGCCACTACCTTCAGAGGAATACTATCTCTCACATAAACCACACCTCCGGTCAAATCTTTATCGGGCGAAAGGCAAGCGGCGGCATCTGAAGTCATCAAGATACTGTTCACTGTATATTCGGCATTTTCAAGGCTTTCCCACGTACCGTCTTTAGCCGAACGTATGCGCCAGGTTTGAAAGAAATCGGTGTGCGGAACAAAATTCATAAAGGCGACACGGACACTCATTGTATCCAAAGTAAGATTATTGAAACTGTTTCCACGCGAACAAGGATAATGGTTATTGAGTACATAAGTGGCCGACTCGATTTGTTCATGGCTTCGGAGCCGTTCCATCAATTGCCGGAAATCTTCCGGGCGGATCTCTTCATCGGAAGGAACCACAGAAAGCTGAAGCCTGTACAATCCGTCCGCCTCATATCCGTCAGGAATCGACTTGTTATAGAAAATAACAAATAAAGGATCGACCACCATCCAGCATACAATGGTAATGACAATCAACTCCAACAATATCCATACATTACGCTTACGCGAGTTCCAAAGGTTTCTAAATATATGATGCAACATAACCTCTTATTTTTGTTTATTAATGGAATACACAATATCTTTTCGCAGAGAAAGATACGCCGGGATAACGGCTGAAAGCAAATTTATCACCACACATATCAGAAAGGTCACTATAAACAGAACAGGATTGAACAGCATTTGGGGAGTTATGCTCACGCCTACCCCATCAGGTAATGCCGCTACGTTGTCGTCCAGCAAAGTAAGCAACCAATTTTTAGACAATAGCACCATCCCATAAGATATAACCAACCCCAAACAACCGCCAATAACAGTCAAGATTAGATTCTCCCAGATTATTTGTGAAAACAATACATGAGACGTTGCTCCAAATGCTTTTCTCACTCCTATCTCGGGCAAACGTTTTTCCATCCGTCCCGATATCATACCTGATAAGTTCAATGCCGGCACTAACAACAGCATCAGCAGAATAACCCCTATCTGACGGAAAATCTTCATAAAATCCAAATCCGTCATAGAGTCCACACGGAATAATGTTTTCCAGTAAGCGTAAGGCTGTCCGTGCCAAAGCAGTTTATAACCATCATGAGAAATAGCATTAAACTTTCGGGTAAATTCATCGACTTGGGCTTTTATGCCACCAAAATCAGAAGACGAATGTGCCAAGATGACTACTTCATAAGCACCTAGCGCATCGTATTGATTATACTTATCATACCCTGGAAAACAAGTATATGGAATCCATACCTGTGCATAACTCAGTTCCGTGGCATAACTGGGTGTCTTGACTACTCCGCATATTTTGTACTCCACAAAATCTATAGTAAGATACTTTCCCACAACCTTCGAAGTATTAAAAATCCGTTGCGCCACTTCCTCTGAAATGACAATGTGATGAATGCCGCTGGCAAAATCGGATTCGCTAAACGGAACTCCATCTATAAAGTGAAAGTCGAAAACCTTCCAAAAGGCAACATCGACTGCTTTTTGTACGACCGGTATGCGATGTTTGGAAGAAGGCAACTGAGCATAACCATCTCCTGCCACATAGGTTCCTATAGCCGAAACTGCCTCTGTACCTTTCAGATTATAAAAAAAGTCTTTCACTATATGGTAGGCTATCAAACCGGTCGAATTATAACTGGGATCATCGACATTCTGCATATGCACGTCCGATATGACCATCATCCGCGAACGATTAGTTTCCGGATAAATCCCTGCTACCTTTATATAATAGATAACGACTAATAACATGACCATCGATATGGCTAATCCGGTTCCAAGTATATAGAAACCACTGAACAATGGATTCTGCCTGATTAAGTGAAGAGCTTGATTAAAATACTTTCTTATCATAATATGCACATAATTGATTCACTTTCTCAAAACAAAGTATGTGCCACAGCAATATCGTTTTGATAATCAAAACGATACATTTAAAGCCAATGTCCGAAAACGGACACTTTACGTAAAATCGAACAAATGCCACATTCTTTTATGAGATGCCTCAACGAATAGTCATGCATTTCAATTCCTCCAGTGAGCCATTGAATATGTTCAAATCTACTTTTTCCCTAATACCGGGAAGTGTACCCACATCTGTATGCTGCCAGAATTTCCAATTACCTTTATATTCCACCGAATCGACATAATAATGAGCAATCCAATAAGGATAAGAATCAAATATAGAATCATTGAGGTAGCGAGTCTTGAATTTATAAGAAGTGTAAAGGATAGGCTTCACTTTATAATGTCTCTCTATTCTATCCAGCCATATTTTTAAATCCCGACGAAGAGTTCGGGCGTCATCTCCACGTTTTTCAATATCGAGTACGGGAGGCAAATCACCCGCATCCAGCTTTACGGAATTGATAAAGAAATCAGCTTGACGAACCGGATCTGTTTTCGGATTATAGAAATGATAAGCCCCTCGAATAAACCCATAAACCTTGGCTGAATCAAAATTTGCCTGAAAAACACGATCACCATAATCTCCGCCTTCGGAAGCTTTCATAAAGATGAAATGAATAGGGAATTGACTTTGGCGGGTCTGCGTCAGCCGTTGCCAGTCAATATTTCCCTGATAATGGGATATATCAATACCATGAATATGAAAACCGGCCGGCATACACACACCGTATGCTTTCAAGCCATAACAAGGTTTCCAACGGTAAGAATAAGGACGGATAAAGAAATAGAAGAAAGCACTTAAAAACACAACGGTAATCACCCCCATCAGGATATAATAAAGCCAAGTTGGAATTTCCCATTTCTTGATAACCTTCTTTTTATGGGGCGAAGCACCTTTTTTCCGCGGTTTGCGCGGAGAAGAAGAAGATTTCCGGGAAGTCGTCTTGCGTGGTTTGTTCACCACCGATATGGGCGGTTGCTTACTCATTTAGTGTTGATATATACCGAATTATTTAAAGCAAGGGCGAACTGAATTCCCCCGAAAACACACCATAAAGTGTATTCGAGCGAAAACACCTCGCCCCTACAGTATTAATATTTCTATAAATTATTTACCTTGTTCCAACTGCAGAGTCTTAGTCGGCTCGTCACAAACTTCTGTAGGACCGAAGTACTGGATAGGACCCGGATATACATAGTCTGTTTCAGCAGCCCACTTGTCACGCTGTGAAGCGAACTTCTTGAAAGGAGCACCGTCCAGTTTCACCAAGGCTTTCTGGATAACCGGTTTCATTTCGCCATGACGACGTTCCATATTCATCATCATTGTGATAGGCACACCACCTGCAATCCATTCTGCTGCAGGAGCTGTCGTGTTGCGAACTGAAGACATATAACCGGTCTTACCGTTAGCAATCAACATAGATGCAGTGTAACCCAATGAATAGCAATAGTCAGCATCGAAGTTTGACGGAGCAGCGCAACGTCCTTCGTAACCGAAGAAGTGGTGCTGAGCAGCAAACTTACCAACATACTTGCCTTCTTCTTTCCACTGTGCCAACTTAGTAGCCACCATTTCAGACAACAGTTTTTCTGTTTCAATCAATGATACCTGTACGTTTCCGTGCGGGTCACGGTCTAATGACAACTGACGGGCAACACCTTCGGGCAGTGAAGCATAGATAGCCGAGTTTTCTTTAGACAACTTAGAAATGATATATTCACGTTGATGAGATTTCTTAATCAAAGCAAATTCCGCAGCATTAGCAGCCAGGAAGTCGTTCAATTCAGCAATCAGTCTCTTCATGGCAGGAATAAACTCTACCAAACCTTCAGGAATCAATACTGTACCGAAGTTGTTACCCTGAGCAGCACGGTCGGCTACAATCTGAGCGATGTAAGTTACTACATCATCCAAAGACATATCTTTAGCTTCAACTTCTTCAGAAATGATACATACGTTAGGCTGAACCTGCAAAGCACATTCCAAAGCGATGTGAGAAGCCGAACGTCCCATCAATTTAATGAAGTGCCAGTATTTACGTGCAGAGTTACAGTCACGCTGGATGTTACCGATAACTTCGGCATAAGTCTTACAAGCAGTATCGAAACCGAAAGAAGTTTCAATCATTTCGTTCTTCAAGTCACCATCGATAGTTTTCGGACAACCGATTACCTGTACGCCACAATTCTTAGCAGCATAATATTCTGCCAATACGCAAGCGTTGGTGTTAGAGTCATCACCACCGATGATTACCAATGCCTTAATGCCCAGTTCTTTGATAATTTCCAAACCTTTATCAAACTGTTCTTCTTTTTCCAGTTTGGTACGTCCCGAACCGATAATATCAAAACCACCGGTATTGCGGTATTCGTCAATGATATCAGCAGTCAGCTCCATGTAGTTATGGTCAACCAAACCACCGGGGCCCAAGATGAAACCAAACAATTTACTGTCTTTGTTCAGCGCCTTAATACCGTCGAACAAACCTGAAATCACATTGTGTCCGCCGGGAGCCTGTCCACCGGACAAAATTACACCTACATTGATAGCAGGCAGATTAACAGCTTCGCCTTCAACGAACTGTATCAACGGCATTCCGTATGTGTTAGGGAACAATGCTTTGATAGCTTCCTGGTCAGCTACAGACTGTGTAGGTTCACCTTCCTTAACTTTAACTGCGCCTTTCAACGCTTTAGGAAGTTTGGGCTGATAAGCAGCTCTGGCAATTTGTAATGCACTTTTAGTCATATTCTATTATTCTATTTAAAGGTGTATAAACTCATTTAGAAATCACGTGCAAATTTCGCTCTTTTTTCGCAAATATGAAAACGTATACAAATAAAAATGCTAACTTTACCGCGAAATTAGATTTTTGTATTAACTTAAAAACATTACAATTATGGCAAGTAGAAGAAATTTAAAGAAAAAAATAACCTATATAGCAAGTGATTTATTTTTTGCTACCCTGATGGAAGGTGTTAACCGTGAAGCTGTTATCCATGCAATACACAATGTATTGGCATTGATTCCACGTATCAGCCACACCGAACCGGGCAATGTAAAAGGTTTCTATAAGAAACTGCACGAAGACCTGGACAAAGAAATAAAAATAGTGGCAGACGAAATGGATAAGGCATCAAAAGCATAACACTGATAAAAAGAATGAAGAAAGCTATTTGTAGTTTTATCTACTACAAACTATTGGGGTGGAAGACCAAAGTCTCTGTTCCCGATTATGACAAATACATTATTTGTGCAGCCCCGCATACCACCAATTGGGATTTGTTTATCGGCAAATTATTCATGGGAGCAATTGGTCGCGAGACAGGCTTCATGATGAAAAAAGACTGGTTTTTTTGGCCTTTAGGCCCCATCTTCCGTTGGATGGGGGGAATTCCGGTAGACCGCAGCCGCAAAACTTCATTAGTAGACCAAATGATTAACATTGCCAAATCAAGCAAGAAATTTCATTTGGCCATTACTCCAGAAGGCACACGCAAAGCAAATCCGAACTGGAAAAAAGGTTTTTATTACATTGCTCAAGGAGCCGGTTTGCCCATCATATTAGTAGGTATAGATTACGAAAAGAAATGTATCACTGCTGAAAAGGTGATTCACCCAAGCGGGGATTTAGAGAAAGATATGCGTGATATTAAATTGTATTATAAGAATTTCAAAGGAAAACATCCCGAAAATTTCAGTATCGGAAAAGTAGAATAATCTTTTCTCTTCTAAAAAAGAACGTACCACAATGACATGAATGGCATATTTCATAGTAATTGTGGTACGTTTTTATAATAACACTAAAAAAAACTCTGTTCAGAATTTACAATACAATAACTTTTACTACATTTACACCCACATAACACTTCATGAACAGGACAAATGGACAGAAAGTTTTTTCTTATTGCAATTCTTGCAGCTGCTTGCCACTTAGGTTCCCAAGCACAAAGCTACCTTCCTCTGAAAAACAGTTTTTCATTCGGAAGCGGTATTGCCGGAGGTATTTCGAATAGCAAAGGAGACTATATGGATATTACAAACAATCCTGTATGTTATAATCTGAGTGCAGAATTTAGACATTATTACACACCGACTGTAGGTTTAGGAATCTCTTATGATTATATAGGCAGCAGCAAGTATAAAAGTAAAATGTACAGCCACTATATTGCGCCCACTTTAACCTTTCGTGGTCTATGGGCAAACGGAAAACAAGGCTTTTGGGGTTCGGGAGGTATGGGCTATCTCCATTATAATGATGAATTATACAGTAAACAGTATGGAAACAGCACTTTCAGTAAAGGTTATTTCGCTATTTCTTTGACTTTAGGATATGAATTTGCAGTGGCTCCCGGCATCGCAATGCAGATAAAAGGTGGCATGATTATGGCCGACTGGCATGCCAATCCGGACTATACTCCTAAATGGAACAGAGATGATCCCAATGTATATCAAAGTATTTTTGATAACAACCTAAGTTATTTTTCTATAGGGTTAGGATTTATATTTGGCAAATAAAGGAGTCCATTTTTTATTTGCCGCGTTTAAAGGAAGTGCATGAATAATAACAGCAGTAAACTTTTTCCTAAATCTGTAAGAAAAAGCTTAGTGGTGACTTCATACTTCCATCCTTCAAATCATCATTTTCAATCCTCACATCCTTTGTACAAAGCAAGCGAAAACGAGGTTTTTCGTGATACAAAGCATAAATTAAAGATAATTCGTTTCATTTAGGTTCATTATAACTTAGTCAGGATGACAAAGCGAACAAAAAGTCTTAACTTCGCAACCATAAAATAAAGAAACAGACAACATGAAAAAGATATTTTTGTTATTCTTGCTGATAATGGCAGGAATATTGTACATGCCGGCACAAGTCTTAGACGCCAACGTGGAACAACGCCTAAAGGATTTCTTCACCAATTTTGAGACGTCTTATGCTAATATCGGCAAATGTAGACTTGATCGCTATGAAGTAAATCACAGCAAGAAGAAGCTGGATGTTTATGCCAATGCAAACTTTGGCTACCAACCTTTCACACCTGAAAATACGGAAGCCATTTACAGGTTGCTGAAACAAAGTCTTCCCGGCCCGGTCAACTATTACGACATTACCATTTACACAGACGGAAAGCCGATTGAAGAATTAATCCCCAATATATTACAAAAGAAACAGGATAAAAACAGGCTGTGGCAACGAATTGACTATAAAGGTAGCCCTTGGGTACAGAATATGTCACGCCCCTACTCCGCCCCTAAAGGATTGGAAGGCAGACATATCGCCCTATGGCAAAGTCATGGAAAGTATTATAAGAATGACAAAGGCAGTTGGGAATGGCAACGCCCGCGTTTATTCTGTACCACAGAAGATCTCTTCACACAGTCTTTTGTCGTTCCTTATATCATCCCCATGCTGGAAAACGCCGGTGCCATTGTTTATACACCACGCGAACGCGACTGGCAACGCAATGAAGTGATAGTAGACAATAATACGGTTTCACAAAACAGCATTTACCAAGAAGTAAAAAGCCGCAAAGGGAAATGGCTAACTTCCCCATTAGCAGGATTTGCCCAAAAGCGTTCGGTTTATACAGACGGGCAAAATCCCTTTCAAGACGGTACGGCACGCTTCGCCGCAACAGAGAAGAAGCCTGAAAAGGCTTTTGCACAATGGATTCCCGACATTCCCGAAACAGGTAAATATGCCGTATACGTTTCTTATCAGACATTGCCCGAAAGTATAAGCAACGCCAAATATCTGGTTTTCCACAAAGGCGGAGTGACCGAATTCAAAGTCAACCAGCAAATAGGTGGAGGCACTTGGGTGTATTTGGGGACTTTTGAATTTGACAAAGGAACCAATGATTACGGGATGGTGATATTAAGTAATGAGAGCAACCAGAAAGGAGTGGTATGCGCCGATGCTGTCCGCTTCGGGGGAGGTATGGGAAATATTTCGAGAAGAGGAAGTACCAGCGGACTTCCACGTTATCTGGAAGGAGCACGTTATGCAGCACAATGGGCAGGAATGCCTTACAGTGTATATAGCCCCAGTGAAGGTAAGAACGATTATACCGATGATATAAACAGCCGCAGTCGGATGATTAATTATATGAATGGAGGCTCCGTCTATAATCCGCAAGAACAAGGTTTGGGAGTACCGTTTGAAATGACTTTCGGGCTGCACAGTGATGCCGGTTTCTCTAAAGAGGACGAACTGATCGGGACATTGGGTATTTATACCACCGACTGCAACAACGGAAAATTAAATGCCGGAATCTCTCGATATGCTTCCCGCGACTTGGCAGATATGATACTGACCGGACTGCAACGGGACATCTCCGCCGGATTCGGCATTCAATGGCCACGCCGCAGTCTATGGAACCGCAATTACAGTGAAACACGCCTGCCGGGTGTTCCATCCATGATTCTGGAACTGCTCTCTCACCAAAACTTTGCCGACCTTAAACTGGGACATGATCCCCGATTCAAATTCACGGTTGCACGTTCGGTTTATAAATCAATCTTAAAGTATATAGCCACTATGCATGGCACCGAGTATGTCGTACAACCCTTGCCGGTCAACAATTTTTCAATTGTCGAAGGGAACAAGAAAAATACGTTCCGCCTAAGTTGGCAGGCAGTAGACGACCCATTGGAACCCACGGCAAAAGCCCGGGAATATATCGTTTATACGCGTTTGGGGCATGGCGGGTTTGACAACGGTACACTGGTGCGCGACACAGAATACACTTTCGAAGCCGAACCGGGATTGGTATACAGTTTCAAAGTCACTACCGTCAATCGTGGAGGAGAAAGTTTCCCTTCCGAAATCCTGTCAGCCTATAAAGCCAGAAAAAGCAAAGGAACGGTTTTAATAGTAAATGCATTCAATCGTCTAAGCGGTCCCGCTACCGTAGAATCGAATTTTATACAAGGATTTGACTTGAAGGCAGATCCGGGAATACCTTATATACACACGCCGGCCTATTGCGGTGCACAACAAAGCTTTGACCGAAGCCGCATCGGACGCGAAACAAACGACGGACTGGGATACAGTGGCAGTGAGCTCGAAGGAATGCTGATAGCCGGAAACACTTTCGATTATCCTTTCGTGCACGGCAAAGCCATACAATCCGCCGGAGGATATTCCTTTGTCTCATGCAGCGACGAATCAGTAGAAAACGGATTTGTCCGACTGACAGACTATCCGGTCACAGACCTCATCATGGGTGCAGAGAAACAACCTTTCTCCCCTATCATACAACAACTTATCACGGATTATTGCCGCCGTGGTGGAAATATATTGGTTAGCGGTTCTTATATCGGCAGCAATATGAACGGCCCTTCAGCACTTGACTTTACCGAAAACATACTGAAATACAGTTTTGGTGGAAGTATGGGCGGAAAAACATCAGGCAATATTTACGGTGCCAACACCCACTTCACCATTCCCTGCACCGTGAATGAAAAAACGTATGCCGTACCTGCCCCCGACTGCCTGACTCCTGTCGCACCGGCTTATTCCACTTTTGTGTACACTCCCGGCAATTACAGTGCCGGCATTGCCTACAAAGGCAATTACCGCACTTTTGTACTGGGTTTTCCTTTTGAAAGTATCGAAGAAGTGCAGCAACGGACACGGATAATGAGTGCAATATTAAGTTTCTTCGGAAGCAAATAAGAATTTTCTATGAAAATAAAGAAGTAAAGTAGAGGTTATTTCATAAAAACGCCTAACTTTGTCCGTATAAACCATTAAAATAAAGACTATGTACACTATACAAACAAATGCCTCAGGCACACGTAGCATGGATATTTCAGAAGAAAACCTGCAAACGATTGAGAAATATGCTCTATTTCAGCACTTAATAGACAGTAACGGCATTGTAGATGAGTCTGTACTGGAAAAATTAAAACTGAATATACGCTCACTGATTACTAGCGAAGAGGGAAACAACAAAGAATTGCTCGACCTTTGCATAGACGTGATTTATCATAATAATATGAAAGCCTTCGGACTTCATCAATTGATTTTGCTCTATATCCGTTGGGAAAGAGAAAAGAATCAGGATGAAGAAGAAGACCAAAAAGAAGAATAAAAAGGAGTTGAAAGAACATAAACTTACAGATTGGCTGCCGACAACAAAGAAAGAAGTTGAACTGCGTGGATGGGATAACCTGGATGTTATCTTGTTTAGCGGAGATGCGTATGTAGACCATCCTTCTTTCGGGCCAGCCGTTATCGGAAGATTATTAGAGGCACAAGGACTAAGAGTAGCTATCGTGCCTCAACCTAACTGGCGTGACGACCTGCGCGATTTTAAAAAGCTGGGGCGTCCACGTCTTTTTTTCGGTGTATCCGCCGGATGTATGGACAGTATGGTGAATAAGTATACTGCCAATAAACGCTTACGCAGTGAAGATGCTTATACCCCCGGTGGACGTCACGATATGCGTCCCGAATATCCCAGTATTGTATATACACAGATTCTGAAACAACTATATCCGGATGTGCCTGTCATTTTAGGTGGAATCGAGGCTTCTTTACGCCGTGTCACCCATTACGACTATTGGCAGGACTGTGTGCGTAAGTCTATTTTAATAGACTCGGGAGCGGACTTACTGATTTATGGAATGGGAGAAAAGCCGATTACAGAACTTTGTAAAAGGATGAAAGCACTGACGGATGCTACCGGACAGACACATGGGTCTGCCCCTACAGCAGCCAGTCTTCCTATTCCACATGATATCTTACAAACAGCCTACATAATCCGTAGGGGCGACCCCATGTATCCGCTCCAAGACATCAGCACAACATCCGAGCACAACAGTAAGGAAAAGCCCGACATCATTCTCCACTCTCATGAAGAATGTCTGAAGGACAAGAAAAAACAAGCAGAGAACTTCCGTTTCATCGAGGAGGAAAGCAATAAATACGAAGCTTCCCGCATCCTGCAAAATGTAGGAAACAATACCGTCGTGGTCAATCCTCCCTATCCTCCAATGACACAGGGAGAACTGGATATGTCTTTCGACCTGCCATATACCCGACTGCCCCATCCCAAATATAAGGGAAAACGTATCCCGGCTTATGATATGATTAAATTCTCCGTCAACCTCCATCGGGGATGTTTCGGCGGATGTGCTTTCTGCACCATTTCTGCCCATCAAGGAAAATTTATAGTCAGCCGAAGCAAGGAAAGTATTCTGAAAGAAGTGAAAGAAATTACAGAAATGCCTGATTTCAAAGGTTATCTGAGCGATTTGGGAGGACCAAGTGCCAATATGTATGCCATGCATGGAATGGATGAAAACAAATGTCGGCATTGCAAACGTCCGTCCTGCATCCATCCTAAAGTATGTCCGAACCTGAATACCGACCATCGCCCGCTACTCGACATCTATCGCTCGGTAGATGCTATACCGGGAATAAAGAAAAGCTTTATCGGAAGCGGTGTACGTTACGACCTGTTGCAGTATCAAAGCAAAGACCCGGCGGTCAACCGCAGCACTGCGGAATATACGCGCGAGCTGATAGCCAAACATGTAAGCGGACGGCTGAAAGTTGCTCCTGAACATACCAGCGAGCAAGTGTTACACATCATGCGGAAGCCTTCGTTCTCTCAGTTCTATGAATTCAAGAAAACATTCGATAAAATCAATAAGGAGTTGAACCTGAAACAGCAAATCATTCCTTATTTTATAAGCAGCCATCCCGGATGCACAGAAGAAGATATGGCAGAGCTGGCAGTCATCACCAAAAGGTTAGACTTCCATTTGGAACAGGTACAGGACTTCACTCCCACTCCCATGACCGTCGCTACCGAAGCTTGGTATACGGGCTATCATCCCTATACTTTGCAACCGGTATTTTCAGCCAAGACACAAAAGGAAAAATTGGCGCAACGAATGTTCTTCTTCTGGTATAAACCCGAAGAACGTCGTGCCATCATCAATGAATTACGCAAGATAGGCCGTAGTGACTTGATAGATAAGTTGTATGGGAAATAACTATTCCCACGTCCACCTTTTATCACTATATCGTCCGAATGCTTATATGAATCCGGGCAGCTTTATCGTTTCATGGGGATGTGTCGAAACTTCCCTTTTATCGAAATAGTTTCGACACCCCCTCATGAAACGGTAAACCTTTTCCGCTTCCCGAAAAGTCTCCCGCAGACATCCCCAACATATTCCACAACCCTAACAGCCCACAATATCCCAATTACTTTTCTCTTTTCCTTAACAAATAAAAAAGTAGTCCTATACCCTTGAATATCACTTATTTTTTCTATCTTTGGAAAGTAACTTCTAAATCAATACTGCGTATGGAAACCTATCTTTTCTGGATTGTACCCATCGCCTCTTTATTGGCATTGGTACTCGCTTGGTATTTCTACAGACAAATGATGCGCGAAAGCGAAGGAACTCCAACGATGGAGAAAATCGCTTTGTATGTACGTCAAGGCGCCATGTCCTATCTCAAACAGCAATATAAGGTAGTGGGACTGGTATTTCTGGGACTGGTCATTCTATTCTCTATCATGGCTTATGGTTTCAACCTGCAAAACGCCTGGGTGCCCATAGCCTTCCTCACCGGCGGTTTCTTCTCCGGACTTTCCGGCTTTTTGGGAATGAAAACGGCAACGTATGCTTCAGCGCGTACCGCCAATGCAGCCCGCAGTTCTTTGAACAAAGGCTTGCGTGTCGCATTCCGAAGCGGAGCGGTCATGGGACTGGTTGTAGTAGGACTCGGCTTATTTGACATTTCATTTTGGTATCTATTGCTGGATAAATGTATTCCGGCAGACGTCATGAATCCATCTGCCAAATTGTGTATCATTACCACCACCATGCTGACATTCGGTATGGGAGCCAGTACACAGGCTTTATTTGCACGTGTCGGAGGCGGAATCTATACTAAGGCTGCCGATGTAGGTGCCGACCTTGTAGGTAAAGTAGAAGCCGGCATCCCCGAAGACGACCCACGCAATCCGGCAACCATTGCCGACAATGTAGGTGACAATGTAGGCGACGTAGCTGGTATGGGGGCAGATTTGTACGAAAGCTATTGCGGTTCAATTCTCGCCACTGCTGCATTAGGCGCTGCTGCCTATATAGGTACCGACGATACAGTCATGCAGTTTAAAGCTGTTATTGCACCCATGCTGATTGCTGCTGTAGGAATTATTCTCTCCATTGTGGGAATCTTCTCTGTCAGAACAAAGGAAAATGCAGGAATGAAAGAGCTGTTAGGTTCACTGGCTGTCGGAACAAACCTAAGTTCTGCCTTAATAGTTGTTGCAACGTTCCTTATCCTTTGGATACTGAATTTACAGAATTGGATAAATATCTCATTTGCCGTGGTTATCGGACTGATAGTGGGAATTATCATCGGTCGTTCTACCGAGTACTACACTTCTCAATCCTATAAACCGACGCAACGTCTGGCAGAAAGCGGAAAGACCGGTCCGGCAACCGTGATTATCTCAGGAATCGGACTGGGCATGGTATCTACCACTATCCCCGTTTTGGCGGTAGTAGTCGGAATAATCCTTTCTTATTGGCTCGCATCAGGTTTTGATTTTGCCAATATCTCTATGGGACTTTATGGTATCGGAATTGCCGCTGTAGGAATGCTTTCCACCTTGGGCATCACACTTGCTACCGATGCTTACGGTCCAATAGCCGACAATGCCGGAGGCAATGCGGAAATGAGTGGATTAGGCGAAGAAGTACGTAAGCGCACAGATGCCCTCGATTCTCTAGGCAATACGACAGCTGCTACCGGAAAAGGATTCGCCATTGGCTCTGCCGCACTCACAGGCTTGGCACTGCTGGCATCATATATAGAAGAAATACGCATCGGTCTGACACGATTGGGACAAACCATTTTGGAACTGCCTAACGGTATCACTGTCGAAGTACACAATGCAAGTTTCACAGACTATATGCTGTACTATGATGTGACACTGATGAATCCGAAAGTCCTTTCGGGAATGTTTATCGGCAGTATGATGGCATTCTTATTCTGCGGACTGACAATGAACGCAGTGGGACGTGCAGCTGCCCACATGGTGGAAGAAGTGCGCAGACAATTCCGGGAAATAAAAGGTATTCTGACCGGTGAAGCCGAACCCGACTACGCACGATGTGTACAAATCTCAACCAAGGGTGCACAGCGTGAAATGGTATTTCCGTCTCTGCTGGCTATCATTGCACCTATTGCCACCGGACTCTTATTTGGTGTTCCGGGAGTTATCGGACTACTGATTGGCGGTTTGTCATCCGGCTTTGTTCTCGCCATTTTCATGGCTAATTCAGGCGGTGCATGGGATAATGCCAAAAAATATGTGGAAGAAGGCAATTTTGGCGGCAAAGGCAGTGAAGTACATAAAGCGACTGTCACCGGAGACACCGTGGGAGATCCGTTTAAAGATACATCTGGCCCCAGTCTGAATATACTTATTAAATTAATGAGTATGGTAGCTATTGTTATGGCAGGACTGACCGTTGCCTGGAGTTTGTTCTAAACCGGATTACAGTCTCATTTGGTAAGCTCAAATTCCGATTTCGTTAATATATCAACATATTTTTGTGAAAAAACGTGTTGATATATTATTTTTTTGTACCTTTGCAAAATCACCAAAATATTTTAGAAAATGGGACTCTCAAATTTAACAAAGAAATTCTTAATCTGTGCATTCTCTCTTTGCACAGTTAGTTCTTTTGCTCAGGAAGTGAAAGAAGAAGGTAAAGTAGTATTCAACCCTCATTGGTTTATGCAAATTCAAGGTGGTGCTAGCCATACTTTGGGTGAGGCTAGTTTCTCGGATTTGATATCACCGGCTGCACAAGTTACAGGGGGTTACCAATTCAGTCCATTATTTGGTCTGCGTGCCGGAGTAAGTGCCTGGGAAGCAAAAGGAGCCTGGGCTTCTCCTTCAACCGTGTATAAATATAAATTTGTACAGGGTAATGTAGATGCAATGTTGGATTTAAGTGCTTTATTCTGCAAATTCAATCCGAAACGTGTATTCAATGCTTATGGTTTCTTAGGAGTAGGTTTCAACCATGCATTTGACAATGATGAAGCTGTAGCTATCAATGCACAGGGACACGCGTTAAGATATTTATGGAATGACAGCAAAAACTTTATTGTAGGACGTGGAGGTTTGGGCGCAAACATTCGTTTGAGCGACCACGTATTCGTCAACTTGGAAGTGAATGCCAACGCATTATCTGACAAATACAATTCAAAGAAAGCCGGTAATGCAGACTGGCAGTTCAACGGTTTAGTAGGTTTGACTTTCAAATTTGGCAAGACTTACAAGAAGACAGAACCCGTTTATTATGAACCGGCTCCTGCTCCTGCCCCTAAAGAAGAACCCAAACCTCAACCGGTTGTAAAGGAAGAACCTAAACCTGTAAAAGTTGAAGCTTTGACAGAAAACATCTTCTTCGTTATCAACTCTTCTAAAATTAAAGAAGCTGAACTGGGTAAAGTAAACAGCATCGTGGATTATTTGAATAAATATCCTAATGCTAAAGTAACTATCACCGGTTATGCAGATGCTCAAACCGGTACTGCCGCTTACAACAAAACAATCTCGCAAAAGCGTGCCAATGCTGTTGCAGAAGCATTGAAAGCTAAAGGTATCACTGAAAACAGAATTAATGTAGATTACAAAGGTGACACAGTTCAGCCGTTCTCAACAGCTGAAGAAAACCGTGTTTCTATTTGTATCGCCGAATAATTAATAACCTACTCCAACAGAAAAGGCAGTCCCGACAAACGAGACTGCCTTTTTCTATATCATAACGAATAAACGAAAATCTTACAAACTGTTTTTATTCAGAATATCACATTGACATTTCTCCAATACCTGTACACATTTCTTCAAGTCATTAGGACGTATGACCACGTTTGCCGTATCGCCCTGAGCGAAAGCATACATATATTCAATAAAAATTTGTTCGACAGCCAGACATTCCAGAATTGCCGACAAAGAACCTGCCACATTCGGGCAACTGATACATACCACATCGGTCAGCATTACAGCAAAGTTTTCAGCACGGAGCGCTTCCACTGCTTTATCGACATCAGAAACAATCAGACGAAGAATTCCAAAATCAGTCGATTCAGCCATGCTGAACGCGTGCATATTAATGTCATACTTCGCCAATGTCTTTGCTACATCATTAATTCTTCCGGTTTTATTTTCCAGAAAAACAGATAATTGCTTAATTGTCATATTGCGTAAGATTTTTATTTTAATACTCGTTTATCTATCACGTGTTTGCTCTTTCCTTCGCTACGGCTGATGCTGTTCGGCTCCATCAGTTTAATATCCGCACTGATAGAAAGCACGCTCTTCAATTTGTCACTCAATGTCTTTTTCATAGCAAGCATACGGCCTAAATCATCTGAGAAGAAGTCACGACGAACCTCAACCTGAACCTGAAGGATATCAAGGTTGTTTTGCCTGTCAACCACCAACATATATTGAGGTTCAAATTCGGGCATTCCCAATATAACACTTTCCACTTGTGAGGGAAATACATTGATACCACGAATAATCAGCATATCATCACTACGTCCCATGATGCGGCTCATGCGAACACTGGTACGGCCACAGGCACAAGTACCCTCCATCAACGAACATAAATCTTTTGTGCGGTAACGCAGTAACGGCATTCCTTCTTTGGTAAGTGTAGTGAATACCAACTCACCTTGCTGTCCGTTAGGAAGTTGCTCCAATGTTTCAGGGTTAATAATTTCAGGATAGAAATGATCTTCATTAATATGTGAGCCATTTTGTTCCTGACATTCGAAAGAAACGCCCGGCCCCATAATTTCGCTCAATCCATACAGATTATAACCTTTCAAGCCCAGCCGTTCCTCGATTTCCCTGCGCATATTGTCGGTCCAAGGTTCTGCACCAAAAGCACCGATACGCAGTTTTATATCATCTTTAGTAAGTCCCATGCGTTCCACCGTTTCCGCCAGATAAAGAGCGTATGACGGAGTACAAGCAATACCGGTTATGCCTAAATCACGAATCAGACGCACATGTTTCTCAGTATTTCCCGTAGATGCCGGAATAACCGTCGCACCTAAATTTTCCACACCATAATGAGCACCCAAACCGCCGGTAAACAAGCCATAACCATAGCTCACCGAGAACGTATCTTCCCGAGTCACCCCATAAGCGGCAAGACAACGAGACATTACTTCCGACCACACAGATAAGTCACGACGCGTATAGCCCACAATGGTAGGGTTTCCTGTAGTGCCCGAAGAGGCATGCACACGCACTATTTCAGAGGCAGGAGCCGCCTGAAGCCCATAAGGATAATTGTCCCGCAAATCCTGTTTGGTAGTAAAAGGAAGTTTCACGATATCATCAATGCTACGGATATCATCGGGAGACAAATCCATTTCCTGCATTTTATTACGATAGAACGGGACATTATGATAGACCAGCGCTACCAATTTCTGCAAGCGCTTGCTTTGAAGCGCATGCATCTCATCCCGGCTCATACATTCTTTATTGTTGTTCCAAATCATAGTAATAGATTGATTTTATTTATGTCATTCTTTCATATATCATGGATGATCTTCATGGAAAGCCTTCATACGTTCTTCCATGACAGGATACAGTTCTTCTCTCATTCTTGAAGTACAAGCTCGCACACCTTCCTGCTCACTTCCGGTAGTCGAAAGCGAAATACTACTCACACCATAATACAACAATTCACGCAGCAACTCGCCACCTTTCATCTTGCCATAACCGATAGTGAAGAAAAATCCGTCTCCAACCACCTGAGTCGCATCATAATCATAAACAATGTGGAAACCGTTGTCGGTAAATATCTTCTTCATGCGTTCGGCACGACGAGCATACTCACGAGTATCCTCCACAAAATTAATCTTACCTTCGGTAGACAGGCGGAGCATCTCTGCATAAGCATATTGAGTGGATGCCGTGCAACCCGAAGTTATCATATAAAGAATGGAAGCTATCAAAGTAGGGCCGAAGACACCTGCATCTTTATAGCGTTCTGCCAATGCCGGATACTGACGGTCAAACAACTTATCACTAATGCATGTCAATGCCATGCGCTGGCCTGCATAACTGAAAATCTTGGAAGAAGACAACATTAAAATATAATTATCCGTATAACGTGCTACCGTAGGAGGATAAGGCGGTTCAAACGGATGTCCCAAATCACGACGGAAATCCATGCAGAAATAAGCTAAGTCCTCCATCACAACCACATCATATTGAGTTGCCAGTTCACCGATAATGGCCAATTCTTCCTCTTCCAAACAAATCCATGCCGGATTATTCGGATTGGAATATACAATAGCGGCTATTTCGCCTGTGCTCAACATACTTTCCAGTTTATCATGCAAAGCGGCCCCCCGATAATCGTAAACATCAAACTCTTCCCATTGTACTCCTATAATGCGAAGCTGGGATTTCTGAATCGGAAATCCGGGATCGATAAACAAAACCTTGTTTTTACCGGGAATGCGCTGCGTACAAGCAATAAACGAGCCAAAAGAACCTGCAACCGAACCCGTAGTCGGTACACAGGCACGCGGAGAAACATCCACATTCATAAATGCCTTTACAAAGCGGGAAGCTTCATTCTTCAACTCTGCCACACCCGCAGCAGCCGGATATTGTGAACCGACTCCTCTGTCAAGTGCCGCTTTTTCGGCTTCGATGCCTATTTGATTGGCAGGAAGCCCCGGAGATCCCTGATCCATTCGAATAAAAGGAATACCGGTTTCCTTTTCCAGATATTGGGCAACCAACAATACATCACCGATGGTTGCCTGTGAGAGGTCGGCAATATGCAGTTCCGACACAGCTCTCTCTACCAATTCTTCACTAAATATCTTCATAGCATCTTACCAGTTCTTCACTGCTTTCAAACCTATATCAAAAGCCTGCTTATTCATTTCCACGATTTTCTCACCTTTAGAAGCAAACACCCGGCCAATACTTTCACGCAGTTGTTCAGGTGACAGAATTTCAATAAATTTAGCAGCCATACCCAACAAGATGACATTCGCACATTTCGGCATATTATTTTCCTTCGCTATATCTTCTATTTCCAGTTGGACTACACGCGGAAGAGTATTCAATGTTCTCATCAGCTCCTCCTCATCGGGGTAATTGGGAATATTCTTAAACAAATTTGCCGAAGTAACCACCCATCCCTCTTTTTCCAGATAAGGCAGATAGCGCAAAGCCTCCATAGGCTCCATGGAAATAATCAAATCCGCTTTTCCCAATGAGATGAGATCTGAGTGGAGTGATTCGTCCGAAAGACGGAGATTAGACTGTACATCACCTCCACGCTGACTCATGCCGTGCACTTCGGCTTGCTTCAAGTTAAGCCCTGCAACAGTTGCGGCTTCTCCTATAATAGTAGCGATAGTGAGGATACCTTGTCCTCCTACCCCTGAAAGTATAATATCTTTTCTCATGCCTTTTCTACTCTTTTCTGTCTCAATTTACGATTTAAAGTCTGCACACATTCACGGCGCGGAATGATAACAGATACTCCTTTATATTCTATTTCTTCGCGGATGATGCGGGTTATTTCCTCCATGTTCTTAGGCAACGGAACCACCACACGTACATGCTCAGGCTCTACTCCCAATCCCAGGCAAATGGCTTCAAACTTATTTGTACCTGCCGAATCCTGTCCACCGGTCATGGCTGTGGTCAGGTTATCAGAAATAATAACCGTAATATTCGCTTTATCATTGACGGCATCCAACAATCCGGTCATACCCGAATGAGTAAAGGTAGAGTCGCCGATAACGGAAATAGCGGGAAAGACACCTGCATCCGCAGCACCTTTTGCCATTGTAATAGAAGCACCCATATCCACACAACTGTCGATAGCACGGAATGGAGGCAATGCACCCAAAGTATAACAACCGATATCACCGAAAATACGTGCACCGGGATATTCGGCAGCAACCTTATTCAATGCATCGTACACATCACGGTGACCGCAACCCTGACACAAAGCCGGAGGACGGGGCATCACCACCTGTGGAGTAACAAAAGAACATTGGGTAACCCAACCGACAGCATTGCCCACATTGTCGGGAGTCAATTCGCCTGTACGGGGAAGGTCACCGGTCAAACGGCCTTTCACAGGATAATCGCAACCAAGAAAAGCTTTCACCTGTTCTTCCACGAAAGGCTGCCCGTCTTCCACAACCAAAATATATTCGCAATGATCCGCCATCTCCTGAATCATATCTGCCGGTAAAGGATATTGTGATACTTTCAATACAGGAACAGAGCCATCGTCCGCTATATTCTCCTTCACATAATTATATCCGATACCGCAGGCAATAATACCATACTTATAATCACCTTGCGGATTAAAACCTTCCAAACCATTGTATGACGACATCTTTGAAGCCCCATCCAACCGTTCCTGTTTCTTTATCAAAGCAGCATATTGATTGCGTGCAATAGCCGGCAACAATACCCAATGAGTACGTTCACAGTCGGGATTCAGTTGATTCTCTTCCCGGACTCCTGCCACTTCCACACTGGAGCGTGAGTGTGCCAAACGAGTGACAACACGCATCAATACCGGTAACTTCAACCTTTCCGAAAGCATATAGGCATAGTTCATCATGTCATAAGCCTCTTGCTGATTTGACGGTTCCAGAATGGGAAGCATTGCAAACTTTCCATAGAAACGGGAGTCCTGTTCATTTTGTGAAGAATGCATGGACGGATCATCAGCAGCCAACACCACCAGTCCGCCATTTACCCCTGTAATCGCTGAATTGACAAAAGCATCGGCAGCCACATTCATACCTACATGTTTCATGCATACCAAAGCACGCTTGCCTGCATAAGACATCCCCAAGGCAGCCTCCATTGCAGTCTTTTCATTCGTACACCAAGTGCTATGCAGTTTTCTTTCCTGTGCCAGCTTATCATTTTGTATAAATTCTGTAATCTCTGTAGACGGTGTTCCCGGATAAGCATACACACCCGATATTCCGGCATGTATCGCTCCCAAGGCAATCGCTTCATCGCCCAACAATAATCTCTTTTCTGCCATTATCTATTTATATTATTAGTTATTATTCGATTTCATCCGTTCTTCTTTTATAGCAAGCTAAAAGAATCGGCATCATCCAGCACCGGAAATTTCTCACGAAATGCTGCCAATTTCTCCATATCTATCTCTGCAGTGGCTTCGCTTTCGCAGCTCCAGGGACATTCGGCCATCGTTTTTCCATACGGATCTATAATAGCACTTCCGCCCGAATATTCGCAAGCCGGGTCAGTTCCCATCCGATTGACTCCTGCCACATAACATTGGTTCTCTATGGCACGGGCACGGAGCAATGCACTCCATGCATCTACACGGGGGGTAGGCCAACTAGCTACATAAAGTATCATATCATAGTCGCCTAAATTACGAGACCACACCGGGAAACGGAGGTCGTAACATACTTCCAGCAGAATACGCACGCCCCGATAGTGTACCACAACCCTTTCGGTACCGGCAGTAAACTGCTTATCCTCTCCCCCATAAGTGAATAAATGCTTTTTATCATAATGCTGCACCGTTCCATCGGGATGTACAAAATAGAAACGGTTATAATATTTTCCATTTTCCTGCACTGCCACACTTCCGGCAATAGCACAATTGCGTTCGGCCGCTTTACGTTGCATCCAGTGCAATGTCTCACTGTCGGCGCTCTCGGCCACGCCCTCTGGCTTAGTACAAAAACCGGTGGAGAACATTTCGGGCAAGACAAACAAGTCAGCATCCGGCAAGCGATTGACAGCCTCATCAGCCCGTTCTATATTTACTTGAGGATTCGCCCATTCTATATTTCTTTGTAGAATTGTTATTTTCATGGTTTTCCATAATTATAAGACCCACAAAGGTAACAATTATAATAAGATGACAAACATTTTATCACCAACTATTTCCTTTATAGCACATTTTTCTTATATTTGGAAATAAAAGAGACTATTCACTCATACCCATTGTCCAATGAAGTGTGTACCTTAGTACATAACTATTTTCTTATTATTGAAAAACATAACGAATAATGAAAAAGACACTTATTTACACCTTATCCGCCCTCTTGATTTCTGCAGGCTCATTTGCCCAGAAACAGCAAGACTATAAGAACCCTTCTTATCCGGTAGAACATCGCGTACAAAGTCTATTAAATCAAATGACCTTGGAAGAGAAAATCTCGCAAATGCGTCACATTCATGCCTACTCCATTATGGAAAATGGACAACTTGACAAAGCCAAACTAAATCAAATGTTGAATGGTAAAAGCATGGGGTTCATTGAAGCAATCACATTACCTGGAAAAGAATGCCAGACTTTAATGAATGAAGTACAAAAATATATGCGTGAAAAGACTCGTTTGGGAATTCCGATATTTACGGTTACGGAATCTCTGCACGGCTCAGTGCACGACGGGTCGACCATTTTCCCGCAAGCCATTGCATTGGGAAGTACCTTCAACCCCGATTTAGCTTACGCCATGACTTCATCCATCGCCCGTGAACTCAAAGCACAAGGCATTACACAATCATTAACTCCGGTTATCGATGTATGCCGTGACTTGCGCTGGGGCCGGGTAGAAGAATGTTTTGGTGAAGACCCTTTTCTGGTTTCCCGTATAGGCGTATCACAAGTGAAAGGATATTTAGACAACAAGGTATCTCCCATGATAAAACACTTTGGGGCACACGGAACGCCCCAAGGGGGATTAAACCTGGCATCAGTTGCATGTGGACAGCGCGAATTGCTTTCCATCTACCTGAAACCCTTTGAAACAGTCATCAAGGAAGCATCTCCCTGGGCAGTCATGTCCTCTTATAACTCATGGAACAATGAACCCAACTCATCTTCTTCTTATTTAATGACTGAACTGTTGCGTAATCAATGGGGATTTAAAGGTTATGTATATTCGGACTGGGGAGCAATTGGAATGCTGAATTATTTCCATAAGACAGCACAGAACAGTGCAGATGCCGCATTACAAGCTTTGACGGCCGGACTGGATGCGGAAGCTTCGGACAACAGCTATGCAGAACTACAAAATTTAGTGGAAACAGGTGTCTTAGATATCAAATATATCGACCAAGCAGTCAGCCGCATCCTCAGAGCAAAATTCGAAATGGGATTATTCGACTATGCATTGCCGAATGAAAAATCGTATGATAAAGTTGTTCATTCTGAACAGCATATAGCATTAGCACGCAAGATAGCAGAAGAATCCATTGTACTACTGAAGAATGACAACCATATCTTACCTTTACAGTCGGACCAACTGAAATCAATCGCCGTAATCGGCCCCAACGCTGACCAAGTGCAATTTGGCGATTACACCTGGAGCCGCGACAATAAAGACGGAGTAACTTTATTGGATGCCATTAAAGAACAATGCGGCAATCGCATACAGATAAACTATGCTAAAGGCTGTGATTTGGTAACAGACAACCGCTTGAATATGCAAGAAGCTATCCATGCGGCACAAAGAAGTGACGTTTGTATTGTCGTAATCGGTTCGGCCAGTGCTTCATTAGCCAGAGATTACAGTAATGCCACTTGTGGAGAAGGATTTGACCTGAGTGATTTGACGCTGACAGGAATACAAGAAGAATTAGTCAAGAGTATTCATGCTACCGGAAAACCCACTATTGTTGTCTTACTTTCAGGCAAACCGTTTGCTATGCCATGGATAAAAGAAAACATACCGGGCATTTTGGTACAATGGTATCCCGGTGAACAAGGCGGACATGCTTTATCCGATGTATTATTCGGAAAAGTAAATCCGTCGGGTAAGTTGAACTTTTCATTCCCGCAAAGTGTCGGTCATCTGCCTTGCCATTACAACTATCTGCCGACAGACAAAGGCTTTTACCGTTCACCCGGCGTTCCCAACAAACCGGGCAAAGACTATGTGTTCTCATCCCCCAAGCCGCTATGGGCTTTCGGACAGGGACTCAGTTACACTGAATTTGAATATTTGGCGGCATCTACCTCCAAAGAAGATTATCAACTCAACGACCATATAGAAATAAAAGTAACGATACGCAATGCCGGGCATTATGATGGTTTGGAAGTGCCGCAAGTATATGTTCGCGACTTAACAGCCAGCGTTATCACTCCGATACATGAGTTGAAAGCATTTACCAAAATAATGATTAAAAAAGGCGAGACAGCGCAAGCGACTTTGTCTATCCCGGTATCCGAACTGGCCTTATACAATAAGAACATGGAAAAAGTGGTGGAACCCGGAGCTTTTGAATTGCAGATAGGACGCGCTTCCGATGATATTCGCATTAAGAAAATCATAACTGTGGACAGAAACCGGGAAAAAGTGATTCCCCTGACCAAAGACAAGAATAAAAAGGCAACCGCCACAAATGTGATTTCGACCCCTGTAGTGGTAAAGGGCACAGTAAGAGACGTGCAGGCCAACCTGCTGCCGCAAGTAACCATTAAAGCAGGAAAGAAAGAAACGGTCACAGACGCTACCGGCAGCTATTCTTTGCCGGCAATGTCAACTGATACATTAGTGGTCAGCGGAAACAAATTCAAGACAGAACGAATCCCCATTGAAGGTAGACAGCTTATCAATATCAGACTATTGAACCAGTAAAACAATCTTTTATTAGCCGGCCGGACACAGGAAAGGTGATTCCACCTACCCCCTGCTACCGGCCGGCCAATGTTTATCATTTAAGATATTCACGGAAAAACCGTTCTATCTTGTCAAACGGAATTACATTCAGATTATCATACAAATCCACGTGATTGGCACCGGGAATGATTAACAATTCCTTGTTCCCGCCTTTCAACTTCTTGAAAGCATCTTCACTGAAATAACGCGAATGGGCTTTTTCTCCATGAATCATCAACACAGCACTCCGAATCTCATCACTATACGAAAGTATAGGCATATTGATGAATGAGAGTGAGGAAGTCTTGTTCCACCCATTGTTAGAATTAAGCGAACGCTTGTGATAACCGCGTTCCGTCTTATAATAACCGTGATAATCTTTCACGAATTGGGGAGCATCCGCAGGCAACGGGTCCGCCACTCCCCCGGCCAAAGCATACAAACCGTTCCTCGCATCTTCCGTGCGCTGGGCATTGAGCTGCTTACGCAATTCGTAACGTGCATCGGCATTCATTGAATCAAAATAACCATTGGCATTCACACGGCTCATGTCATACATGGTTGCAGTAACTGTTGCTTTGATTCGGGTGTCGACAGCTGCTGCATTGAGCGCCATGCCGCCCCATCCGCAAATGCCGAGAATACCAATACGCTCTGCATCTACATCATCACGTATGGAAAGGAAATCAACTGCTGCACAAAAATCTTCCGTATTAATATCGGGCGAAGCCACATAGCGGGGCTCGCCATCACTTTCTCCTGTGTACGAAGGATCGAAAGCAATTGTCAGAAAACCACGCTCTGCCAAAGCCTGCGCATATAACCCCGAAGCCTGTTCCTTCACTGCACCGAAAGGACCGCTTATGGCAATGGCAGGTAACTTTCCCTTAGCATCCAGGGGAATGTACATATCGGCAGCCAGGGTAATGCCGTAACGATTACGAAAAGTCACTTTCGTGTGACGCACCTTGTCACTCTGTGGGAATACTTTGTCCCACTCCTGAACCAAACTTTGTTTTTTCTCTATCATATAAACACTGTTAGAATGATTATTGTCTACCGCAAACAGGTTTCCCATGGCACAAAGACTTATCGCCGTTGCCGCACATAAACTTCTTAATGACTTTCTCATACTGTTTTCACTATTAATTTTCACAACAGCAAAGGTAGCGGTTTCCACCATATCCCATTGTACCTCAATTACGGATGTTCCAACCTCAATTACAGTTCCTTGCCTATGAGTTCCGGCATTACTCATTATAATCCGTAACTCAGGTTGTATAATCAGTAATCAGGGTAATGAGGAAGTCCGGATGATTCTTTACTTTTGTCGAGTAAGAAAACAGAAGCCGAAAAATGAAAAAGATTTTAGACCTCAAAAGTGTATACGAGTGCAATCGAAATTTAGGTTGTAAGACATGGCATCCGCAAGTAAGCATCATTAATTTGGAAAATCCCAATCTGGAACAGGAAGCCGTGAAGTTTGAATTCTATGCCATCCTGCTCATTGAGGAATGTCCCGACGGCTGTTGTTGCTGCGGCCGTAAGTATTACGACTATTCCAATGCCACAATGGTATTCCTCACTCCCGGCGAAATATTTCGCATGAGTGAGGACAACACACTCCCCGATAAAGGATATCTGCTGGCCTTTCATCCCGACTTACTGTCTCAGACCTCACTGAAAAGCCATATCAAGAACTATATTTTTTTCCAATACCGGAAAGAAGAAGCACTCCATCTCTCCCAACGCGAAACATCAAAGATAACCTGTTGCCTCGAAAATATAGAGGATGAGTTACACCATCCAATCGACGCACACAGCAGCACCATCCTCTCAAGGCACATTGAACTCTTTCTAGACTATTGCACACGCTACTACGAACGTCAGTTCATTACAAGGGAAAACAAGAACAAAGCTATTTTAGAAGCAACAGAAAAGATACTCGACGACTGCATGGCTTCCGGCAGACTGCAAAGCGGCAAACTCCCCATTCCTCACCATATTGCAGAAAAGCTCCATCTCTCGGCAGCCTATTTTAACGATCTGCTGAAATTCGAAACAGGCAAGACATGGGAAGAATACATTCAATTCAAGCAACTGGAAAAAGCCAAGCAATTATTACTGAAAGACGACAATAGCCCCATTGCTGTAGCCAAGCAGCTGGGCTACCCCAACGTACAATATTTTAGTTTCATCTTTAAAAAGGTGACAGGCTGTACACCGAATGACTATCGGCACTCACAAAACTAAAAGACCTGAGTCTTAAAAAAAGATGAAACCTTCTATTCATGGAGATTCTGTGCGAAAGCAATTCCCGCTCATTCATAACTACCGCTGAAATGATAAACAAGCTGCGAAAAATCTTCTGATTTTTCATTGCCTATCCACAATTCTGTCGGTGAAATATTAAACATCATAAACTGGCTATATATTTCTGCATCACCTCCAAAATTTTGAGAGAATTCTATTCTCACTGACGATGGAGCACCATATCCGCCTAAAATGACTATATTTTCAGGGTGCAGGACAAAGTTCATGACACCTTGATCCATCTGATGGAATTCATATCCTGCTTTTACTTCAACATCACCTATTTCCCTTAAGTGCCGTGATATGTTCTCATCTTTAATCATCTCTGCAATAGGCGATAAAGGCAATTTAAATATTAGAGAATCTTTTGACACTGCTATTCCATCGGGAAAGGTTGCAATTTCCTTACCTCTATAATATGAAACTTCCACGGTACCCTTGTACGTGCCTTTCATGTCGAAAAGTGCTTGTTGAATTTCAGCAGATGAAAAGCCAGATTCATCGTCATTACATCCGGCAAATCCTATCATACAACAGAATAACACTACTATCCTTAACAGTCCTTTTGTTTTCATATCAAATCGATTAATTATTATGTTACCCCAAACACATACATATGCCTTTATCATTTAAAGCAAAACTACACAAATATTTTTTAGTCGACGAATAAAAAGCAATTTTTTTATTCGCATTTTGCATTTCCTTGATACACGCTCATTTTTCTATTGGCGCAAATGTATCTGGCAATGCTGTCTGCCACATAAAAAGTCACAGCCTCACCGCTCTGTACCCTTGTCCGAAGAGCCGTTTCTTCCTTTCATCAGCCATTGAAACGTCCTGTTGGTGGGCGTTCCGGTAGTGAATAGACAGCTCGTCATCACCCTTTCAGCCTCCTTTCATCCGTAAGGCAATGTGTACTAAATGTGTACTCTTTGTGTACTCTTTGTGTACTTAATGTGTACTCCTTGTGTACTTAATGCATACCTGTGTACTCTTTGTGTACTTAATGTGTACTCCTTGTGTACTTAATGCATACCTGTGTACTCTTTGTGTACTTAATGTGTACTCTTTGTGTACTTAATGTGTACTCCTTGTGTACTTAATGTGTACTCCTGTTTTTGATTGACTAATTGAAGGCAGATTTGAAAGGACTTGGGCAGCACGGCTGAAAGGAGGATGAAGGGATGTCCTGTCATTCTTAACCGACTGATTCTCCGCATGTTTTGATTCAAATGTAAGGATGAACGGAGAAAAAGGAATGACCGGATTAGTGAGGGGAGGGTAATCTTATCTGCTCCTACATGAAAAACATGCCGAGCTTTTTAAAAAAGATGCTGATGTTTTTAGAAAACATACCGAGCTTTTTTGAAAACATCAAGGTCTTTTAGCCACACTCTGTGTGGGCTGCCTATATTTAAATGCGCACGCATCGGTCACACATACGGTGACATAAGCCTGCACATATATACGCATCGGTCCACACGTATATACGCATAAGCCTACACGTACGTATGCATAAGCCTGCATGTATATATGTCATTGTGTCAGGCTCCGTCATACCATTCTAAGCTTAATGTTTCAATAGTTGTTGAAGCATTTCTCATTTTTTCTAATATCAATATTAATTCTTCTATTTTTTATTTCCATACTTCATATAGATTTCAGCTAAAACAGGGTTTTCATCAATCCCAACATTTATGGGTAAATTATTATTTTCCGGTATTTCAGAAGGTTCTATAACACAATAAGCTTTATTTCCTTCAACACATCGCGGAGAAAACAAAAAACTTTTATCTATATCATTCTCTATAGGAATTTTCCCAAAAGAAGATGCCTCTTTGTATTCTTTCGTATCAGGATAATAAAAACCGAAATAAAGAAAACCATTCATACGCATGAATAATAAATGCACATTATCACATGAAAAATATGTTATCAATTGAGGGAATTTTCCTTCATTACAGGCTTCTTCGGCATCATTTACGGTCATTCGTTCAGTATAACTGCGTTCTATGTACTCATTTTTATATAACAAATATTTATCATCATATTTCAAAAGGCATTTTGCCGATATTAAATCTGCATCTAGTCTATAAATAGTATCATTTAATGGCAAATATAAATTCTTGTCATACAAGTTATTTAGTGTGGACGTATAAGCCAAGTTGTTCACATCTTCATTAAAATATAAATATCCAGCAATTTCATTCTCTACTGTATTGAAATATATCACGCTTGGATATTTTTTATCCTTATATAATGAATAGTTTGGAGTATAATCACAGCAAAACGATAACAGATTTTCATTTATACAACATAACGAATAAGCTGTATAGTCAAACTTATAAGAATCTAGAAAGTCACCATTCTCTGAATATTTCAAGACTTTCTTTTGTGCGCTATCCCATACATAAATAAATCCATATCCATAAGTCACATCTTCTATTTTAATATATTCCGCCATACCTGGTCCTCGTGTACCGATGCGACATTTAAAACGCCCTTCATCATTAAATACAAAAATAGAAGAAGCCACATCCTTATCTACTACAATTATATCATCATTATCAGTCCGTAGTATTTTATCGATAGCTCCAATCAAGCAAGAGTCTAATGTTTCTAGTGAAATATAATGAATAGAATCTGCTATTTCTGACAGTCGTATTATATTTTCTTTCTGATATAATTTAAGGTTTATAACATCTATTGTTCCGTATTTCAGTTCCTCTTTACTAGTACTAGTACAAGAGGTTATTCCAAAGAATAAAAAAAACATCAAATAACAAACGAGTTTCATAATCTTACATTTTATTAAAAGTTCGTTTATAAACAAACTATCAACATTTTCTTTAATTACATGCATTTCTTTAAGACTTGTTTTAGAGCCTGTTTAAAGATACCTGAAATCTTTTTCTAAAGAAGTTTCGGTATCAACCCAATTGTATCTTTCTTTGAAGCGACCAAACTTTAAAGAAGATGTATCAGCCTGAACATTCCATAACACACTATCTGAAGTTTATATTTTTGGATATAGAAAAAGGGTGTAAATCACGTAATCACTTGATTTGCACCTTTTTTTGCGGAGAGACAGGCTCTCGAACCTATACATTCAAGAAATATCATAAAATTACAAATTACTGATAATCACACACAATTTGGAATACATAGTAAATCTAAATCTTTCTGAATATCTTTTGCTATTCCAAATATTGGGTGTATATTTGGGTGTAGAATTTCAAACGCACCCAATTATGAATATCAAACGAAACATCATTTTTGCATTGGAAAGCCGGAAAAAGAACGGTGTGCCAATTGTGGAGAATGTCCCCATCCGTATGCGCGTCATATACGCAAGCCAACGCATTGAGTTTACAACGGGTTACCGCATTGATGTAGCCAAGTGGGATGCTGACAAGCAGCGAGTGAAGAACGGGTGTACCAACAAACTAAAGCAAAGTGCATCTGAAATCAATGCCGATCTGCTGAAATACTATACCGAAATTCAAAACGTGTTCAAGGAATTTGAGGTACAGGAAGCCATGCCCACTACCCAACAGCTAAAGGACGCATTCAACCTGCGGATGAAAGATACAAGTGAAGACCAGGAAGACGTAAAGATAAGTTTTTGGGAGGTATTCGATGAATTTGTAAAAGAATGCGGCAACCAGAATAACTGGACTGAATCCACATACGAAAAGTTTGCAGCCGTTAAAAATCACCTCAAGGAGTTCAAGGAAGATTTAACCTTTGAATATTTCAATGAATTCGGACTGAACGAATATGTCAATTTCCTGCGCGACAAAAAGGATATGAGGAACAGTACCATCGGTAAACAAATGGGATTCCTCAAATGGTTCCTGCGGTGGAGCTTCAAGAAAGACTATCACCAGAATATAGCATACGATACGTTCAAACCGAAATTGAAAACCACCCCCAAGAAGGTAATCTTCCTGACATGGGAAGAACTGAACAGACTTAAAGACTATCAGATACCCAAAGACAAACAGTATCTGGAACGTGTCCGGGATGTTTTCCTGTTCTGTTGCTTTACCAGTCTGCGTTATTCAGATGTTCGCAACCTAAAGAGAAGTGATGTCAAGTCCGACCATATAGAAGTCACCACCGTTAAAACGGCAGATAGTCTGAGTATTGAACTGAACAAGTACAGTAAAGCCATACTTGAAAAATACAAGGACATCCATTTTGAAAACCACATGGTATTGCCTGTTATCAGCAATCAGAAAATGAATGATTATCTGAAAGAACTGGGAGAACTGGCAGAAATTAACGAACCTATACGTGAAACCTACTATAAAGGGAATGAGCGCATAGATGAAGTTACCCCGAAATACGCATTGCTCAGTACTCATGCAGGAAGAAGAACATTCATCTGTAATGCGCTGGCTCTCGGTATTCCGGCACAGGTTGTAATGAAATGGACAGGACACAGTGATTATAAAGCCATGAAGCCCTACATTGACATAGCCGATGATATTAAGGCTAATGCAATGAACAAGTTTAACCAACTATAAAAGTATCAGTCTGTTTCACAGATTATCCATTATTAGAGTTATCTTTGTTAAGTAATAGTTAGTAATATGGAAAATAACAACGAACATAATATAAAGAAAGGTCATTTTGATGCCTTTGTCCATGCTGTCGGTTCGGAAATAGAACAGGCACAAGTCCGGCTCATTACCGCAGCCAATGCCCAGATGTTGTTCCATTACTGGAAAATGGGCAATTATATACTGTACCACCAAAACCTGCATGGCTGGGGTGGTAAAATTATCAAGAAGTTGGCACAAGCAATCAGATTCAATTATCCTGAAAAGAAGGGATATTCGGAGCGTAATCTTACTTATATGTGCCAGTTTGCCCGTTTATATCCGTTAAATGTACTTCGTAGTTTTATTGAAGCAGATTCAATACTGTCGGTCCCAAATATTCAAAACATTACTAATGAAGTCCTTAAGCTCAATAGCGGACAATTTACGCAGGAGCTTACTGCGCAAATACAATCTACAGATAATCAATCTTTAGAAATTACGCAGGAAGTTCCTGCGCAATTTCTAAATGTGGCAAAAACAGTATCTGCCATTTATCAAATAAAGATTGAGGAAATAGAAAATTTATTCTTGGCATCACCGATTGCAAGGATAAATTGGGCAAGCCATATGGTCATACTCAATAATCCGCTACCATTAGGTGTAAGGTATTGGTATATGAAACAATCTGTAGAAATGGGTTGGAGCAGTAATGTGCTGAAAATGCAGATTGAAAGTAATCTGTATGACAGACAAATCAAGAGTAACAAGGTAAACAACTTCACTGCCACACTTCCGGCACCTCAAAGCGATCTTGCCAATTATCTGTTAAAAGACCCGTATATCTTTGACTTGGCAGGAGCAAAGGAAAAGGCTGACGAAAGGGATATAGAAGAACAGCTGGTAAAGCATGTAACCCGTTACTTGCTGGAAATGGGTAACGGCTTTGCTTTCGTTGCCAGACAGAAACATTTCCAGATTGGGGACAGTGACTTTTTCGCCGACCTGATCCTATATAATATCAAGCTCCACGCCTATGTCGTCGTGGAATTATTATGTTGTGCACAACATAACAATTCATATGTTGCGTAGCCATTTATGTTGGCTTCTAACTCTAATCCTTTGTATATAAACAATCTCTTCATTTTCTACACAACATAAATTTCTACGCAAAGTTGGCATAATATCACAGACTATCCAAAAAATCCATTAGTTTTTTATCGTCCTTCCAATGGCTTTTCACTTTATACTTCTTCTCTATTTCACAATTTGACAACGCTTTCGCCTTCATTTCCATATTAACTTCAGCATAAATATTGGTCGTATTAATGGATACATGCCCAAGCCAAGCTCTGATAGTATTGATATCAACACCTGATTGGAGTAGATGGGTTGCGGTTGTATGTCTGATTGTATGCGGACTGACGCGTTTCTTTTTAATTGTAGGCATCTTATCTTCTATCTTTTCTGCATAACGGGTTACCATCTCATAGATGCCAAAGCGGGTTATTGGTTGTCCAACTCGGTTTAAAAAGACATGGTCATCCTCTGTTCTGTTTTTGATAATGGAAGATAGTGCCTCACGGGTATGTTGCCATAATGGACATCTTCTTGTTTTATTTCCCTTGCCCGTTATAGTCACTACAGCCAAGCCCTTTTTCTTGGGTAGGGATAAATCCCTTATCAATAAAGTAGCAGCTTCTTCTGCCCGCGCTCCCGTATTATACAAAAAAAGTAAGAGGGCATAATCTCTCCACCCTTGGCTTGTACTTTTATCTGGTGCGTCCAGTAGTGCATTCATTTCCTCTTTTTCAAGGTACGTTATCAAAGTCCTCCTGGTCTTCTTGACAGGTATGTTTCTTATATTTCGACTCCATTCTATATGCTCCGGACTGTTGGCGGATACATACTTTGCAAGAGAACAAAAAGCAGCCAGTCTGATATTTCTGGTCTTGATTGAACATGACCTGTCTTTTTCAAGACTTTCCAGGAAGTCGGCAACCCTGGTATCTGTAATATCAGTAAGGAGTATCTTGTCCACTTCTTTTTTCACACACTTGGCAATAAAAGGCATCAGCAATCTGATCGCATCCCGGTACGATTTAAGCGTATTGGCAGACAGGTTACGTATATTTGTCAGATATTCACAAAGAAACCTTCGTATCCAGTATCCGGCATAAAACTTATTTTCTTCATTCATCTTTTCCTTGTTTTATGTATGATTCAAAACGGTTGTTTGCTTCTCCCAGCAGTCCATCGGTCATGGTCAGGTAGACTGACGTATGGGATAAATGTGTATGTCCAAGATATGTGCTCAACACAGGGAGCAACTGTTGGACGTCCTGATTCTCCCTATACCATGAAGTAAGCCGATGGACGGCGAAGGTGTGCCTCAGGTCATGTAATCTTGGCTGGAAGGGGGATTTATCCGAACGGGAGATACCGGCATGTTCCCTGATTCTTTCAAAAGCACCTCTCACGGTGTCTATATGCATGTCCAAGCCTTTCTTATCTAAAAAGAGTTTGCTTTCGGGTACGCAGCACATGCCTTGTTTCTCTCTCCATTTCAAAAAAGTATCAATCAACTCTTCAACCTTATGGTTGTATGTGACAATCCGTGACTTGTAAAATTTCGATTCTCGTATATGCACATACAAATCCGGTTGGTTCAGGTCTCTTATTCTCAAAGACATCGTTTCGTGGAGCCTCAATCCAAGAAAATAGGTCAGTTGCAGTATCATCCTCATGCATTCAGGATGGATTTTACTCCGGTTTTTCTGATATTCCATGGCTGAGCGGAACAACCGTTGCAGTTCCGGTTTGCTATAAATATAAGGTGTCATGTGCTCCAAACGCTTGGGCAAGTCTGCGGGAAGGGGTACATTGTTCATTATACCCCGTGACATGGCCCATTGGAACATGCCCTTTAAGGCTGTGTGCCTTATGAACCAGCCGGCAGTGACCGTTCCTGTGGGATAATATAAATAGGGTTCGACCTGTCCTACTGTCAGTTCCGCCGGATTCGTATCGCCACCGATATGCTTCATAAAAGAACGCAATGCTTGCGCGTTTGTCTTGAACTTTTCTCCCAAAGCCCGTCTGTAACTTATATAAAGTTCTGTCATTTCATTCAGTTTCATAGCAAGCCCTCCCAATCCATGTCAGCAACCTTACGTAAGTTCTTAATGTCGACTTTGGCATATATGCGTGTGGTATCAAGCCCGATGTGCCCCAGCAAATCTGCGATTTCTTTCAAGGAATGCCCGGTGTTGATAAGGCGTGTGGCACAAGTATGACGCAGGCTGTGCGGCCCGTAATGACGCAACTCCAGTCCTTTGCCTTTCAGCTCGTCCCTGACCAGCTTGTATATAGTCGAAGTGGAAAGCTGTTCATGAGGGGCACGTCTGCATAAAAAGAGGTATTCGTTTCCGCTTTTATTAAAGCGTGCCTCTTTGATGTATCTGATAATGGCATCGCCAACGATGGGAAGCAAAGGTAGCACTTGTGGCCTGCAGTTCTTGGCCCGTCTTAAATACAGCGTTTCATTCCGCCAGTCTATATCTTTCAACTTCATGTTTGTCACCTCACTGCAACGAAGGCCATAGACAGTCAAAAGAAGCAATATGGCATAATCCCTGACACCTGTCCCGGCGGCATCCTTTTTGGATTGCAGGATATCTTGAACTGTCTCCCAAGGGACAAACGAAGGCAGGTTTTCATGGGCATATACTCTCGGGGCTTTTAAGCTATACACAAGTCCGGGATTACACAGACCTTTTTCTTCTGCGTATCTGAAAAATCCACGAAGGACAGTGACGGTATCGGCTATCGTTCTTCTGTTACAACCGTCCTCATCATGTCTCTTACGTATATAGTCATCAAGAACTGAAGACGTTATATCTTTCAATCCGTCGACTTTTAAGTTCAGCATCATCGTTTTGAGCTGACTGTATCTGCCTTCGGTGGTGCTTGAAGAATAGCCTTTGTTTTGTTTCAGCCAATCAAGATATTCCATCACATGTTCTTTAAAGGGAAACGCATCATCTTCACATATAAGCTGACCCATATAAGATAACCAACTGGTAGTATATGATATAAAACGTCTTCTTGCGTATATCCCGGATGCATCTCTTACACCGGGCTTCTGTACAGTCATCCAACTGTCAGCGGATTCTCGGATATCCTCAATACTGACCATGCGTCTGTCCTCAACATGCAGATAGTCAATTAAATGAAGTTGGTATGCGGCTATATCCCGTAGTGTTTGTGTAGCCGCACCTTTGTCTTCCCATATTTGAAGATACTCAGCCCGTTCTTTTAACAAAGGATAGGTGAGATAACGTAACTTATGATGTTTACGGGTAAAAAGGCGGTTCAAAATAATAGCATTATTTGTATAGATGCCATCTAACTTGCCTATGTAGGCAAGCCATGAAAAAGCAATATCCATATATTTTCGAACACTGCTGGGACTGTTGTCCTTTCTCTTCATCGGATGGTTCTTTTTTGTCTTTGACCATGTGATGGCGGCGTCCTTGATGCTACTGATAGGGACCTGTTCAGAGAAGCCATCTTCAAGCTTGAGGCTTGTGACTATCAGTAGTAGATAATCTGCCAAAGAAAGCAGATAATTATGGCTGTAGTTGCGCTTTTCAGCCATGAAAGCAAGATAGTTTTCACGTTCCTTCAATAAAGGAGCGTCGAGGTGCTTTTGCAAGTACCATTTGCGTCGAATGATTGTTTCAAGCATAATTCTTCTTTTTAAAGTTAATACTTAGGCTGTTTCCTAAATATGAAGAATTAAGGCGAGTTATATGCTTTTTAGAGCAAGTAAGTTTGGTCAAATGGAGACTTTTAGCTTCTTTTGCAGCTAAATTTATGTTGTGTAGAAAATGAAGAGATTGTTTATATACAAAGGATTAGAGTTAGAAGCCAACATAAATGGCTACGCAACATATGAATTGAAAGCAACGCCATTCAAACCGGAATATGCAGGGCAGTTAAATTTCTATATCAATGTTGTAGATGATAAACTGAGGGGAGAAAATGATAACAAGACCATCGGTCTTTTGCTGTGCAGGGGTAAGGATGAGGTCGTGGCACAATATGCCTTGGCTGGATATGACCAGCCGATAGGTATCAGCGACTATCAATTGAGCAAGGCAGTACCCGAAAATCTGAAATCTGCCCTACCGAGTATAGAAGAAGTGGAAGAAGAACTGACCTTATTCCTTGACAAGGACAAGAACCCATAATATAAAGTATATGGCAGGAAAGATACAGACGATGATTCCCCAATATGGAGAACTCAACAGAATATACAGAGACTATATAGATAATTACGCTTTTTCTTTTAACAGACAGAAATTTATATCGGATTTCTATCAGGAGTATAATGACATGAAATCCTTTGAAGCCGCCATACTTGAACTGGTACTTGACAGGCAAAAAGAACAATACACCTTGATACTCAACAGCCTGAAAACCGAAATTGAAAAGAGCATACAGGCCTATGAAACACGCCCCATAAGTGACAGTGCCGTAGAGCGTGTTTGCCATCAGCATTTGGAAAGATATTCCCTTGAAATTGAAGCCCAGTTGGATGTTACAAGAAGCTTGAGCAAGCCGCTGAATGAAGCCAACAACAGGTATGATTCCATTGGCTACAGGGAACATACAGCCGAAGAAGAAAAGCAGGCAGAGAAAGAATATGAACGCTGCAAGGCTGAATACGACAGGGAAAAAGCCAAACTGAACGAACTCTATGACCTGCAAAAGGCAGCAAGAAAAGAGGCATTCCAATATATGAAGAACCGTTGTGCGGACATATACCGCCAAAGCTGCCTTTTTCTGGATATATTGAAGAAATATATTCCTGACGGGAACCGACAGGACGAGTCGGGCAAACCAGTCAGTCAGCAGGAAACAACAGAGGAACAACACGAATACTTCAGCATGAAATTGCTTTCGCTCATTCATGAGGTATGTGTTGGAGAACAGTTCGAGGAAATTTCCGCACCGGATTTTTATGCCAACATGAACCTGCACCCTTGTAACTGCAAGCTGAAAATCAAACCGAGAGAGAAAATACGTGTATGCTATCTGATATTTTTGATGGGCGAGGAACTCCCCAAACAGGACAGGGACAAATGGAAAGACAGAATACTGAAACTGCTGGATATTGACGACAGCTACTACAAATCCAAATACAAGGAGCCTGTTTCAGATTTCCCCAGTGACAGCAACCAAAATTTCGCCAAGGAAATGGAACATATATTCAGATAATCCGTGATATATCCTGATACTTTACGAAAGTTCCACTTTTACCACTCAAAATAATTTTTGAGTGGTATTTTTATTTTCTGATATTCAATAAGATACAATGATATTCAGTTTGTACCGTCCCCATCCTTACCACTCATAACCCTACCTAATTTTGCATCGTTCGAGAACAGAAATAACAGCCAGTGCGCAGGGCTGATTGTTTAACGACTAAATAGATTGGACGATGACAAATATCCAAGAATTATTATCAAAACCCGTCTGGCAAATGACAGGCGAAGAATTCATATTCCTGAGTAAGCACGCTTCAGGTCAGGCCGAAGCATTGCCGCAACCCGTTACAGACACGGAAAAGAAGTATGTGTACGGAATACTCGGTATAGCCAAACTGTTCGGGTGCAGTCTGCCCACTGCCAACCGCATAAAGAAAAGCGGTAAGATAGACAAGGCGATTACCCAGATAGGGCGCAAGATTATCGTAGATGCGGAATTGGCTCTTGAGCTTGCCGGGAAGAAAACAGGAGGACGGAAATAATGGGAGGTATGCTTATGGACTATATGAAAGAAATAAAGGAGATTTCGGCAGAACAGGCAATAATCCTTTGGCAAGCTTCACGCCTGAGCCTGTCGAAAATCTACGAGAAAGCACCTGAGATTCTAAAAGTGCAAGGTTCGGTCATTGGTACACTGGGCAATTTCAGTGCATCCATCGGCAAAGCCAAGAGTAAAAAGACTTTCAATGTATCGGCTATCGTAGCCGCCGCATTGAAAAACGGTACGGTACTGCGGTATGTGGCAGAACTTCCGGAAGATAAAAGGAAGATTCTTTATGTGGACACAGAACAAAGCCATTATCACTGTCTGAAAGTCATGAAACGTATTTTACGGCTGGCCGGTCTTCCTGATGACAGGGACAATGAACATCTGGAGTTTCTCGCTTTGAGGAAATACACGCCCGAGCAGCGCATCAGGATTGTCGAACAGGCTATCTATAATACACCGGACATAGGGCTTGTAATCATAGACGGCATCCGTGATATGGTATATGACATCAACAGTCCGGGAGAATCGACACGCATCATATCCAAACTGATGCAGTGGACGGATGACAGGCAGATACACATCCATACGATACTCCACCAGAACAAAGGCGATGAAAACGCAAGAGGGCATATCGGTACGGAGCTGAACAACAAGGCGGAAACCGTTCTGCTGGTGGAAAAGGACAAGAGCAACGGGGATATAAGCAATGTTTCAGCCATGCACATCCGTGCAATGGATTTCGAGCCTTTCGCTTTCCGTATCAACGACAATGCATTGCCTGAACTCATAGAGGGGTACAGACCCGAAGCGAAGAAACCGGGAAGACCGGAAGAGGAAAAGTTCGACCCTTACAGGCATATTACCGAACAACAGCACCGCATAGCACTGGAAGCGGCTTTCGGGCTAAAAGAGGAATACGGCTACAAGGATCTGGAAACCGCCTTAGTCAAGGCATATATGTCGGTAGGTGTAAAACTGAACCATCAAAAGGCGGTATCACTTATCATCATGCTCCGGAACAAACGGATGATAGTACAAGAGAACGGCAGGAAATACACGTTCAAGCCGGACTTTCACTATTAGACCGTCTAACTTGTAATCACTTCACTTTATTCGGCAGGTCTATATATTAAGGATAAAGCGAAGCGGTTGCAGAGAATGTAAAACCGCTTCACTTTATTACCGTATCCTATATATACGAAAATAAAGTGAAGTGATTATACAGACCGTACTTCATAAAAAGGTACGGGCGAAAAGAGAAATAAATATTCCAACCCATTATTCAAATACTCATCTTATTATGGATATACAAACAGCAAAACAAATTAGGATAGCGGATTTTCTGTACAGTTTGGGACATTCTCCCGTCAAGCAGCAAGGTATCAACCTGTGGTATAAATCCCCGTTACGGGAAGAGACAGAGCCCTCGTTCAAAGTGAATATCGAGCGCAACCAATGGTATGATTTTGCAATTGGTAAAGGTGGAAATATCATTGCACTGGCACAGGAACTTTACTGTTCCGACTATGTACCTTATCTTCTACAGAAAATCGAGGAACAGACACCACACATACATCCCGTGTCTTTCTCTTTTGGCAAGCAGCCATTTTCCGAACCGAGTTTTCAGGAGTTGGACATTGTACAGTTGACTTCTCCTGCCCTGCTTGCCTATCTACAGGAAAGAGGGATAAACACGGCACTGGCGAAAAGAGAATGTAAAGAAGCCCGTTTCACCCACAACGGCAAACGGTATTTCGCCATTGCCTTTCCAAACATATCTGGAGGTTATGAAATCCGCAACCGATATTTCAAGGGATGTATCGCACCAAAAGAAATATCCCATATCAGACAGTCAGGAAAGCCAAGGAGTGCATGTTACGTTTTTGAGGGATTTATGGATTACCTTTCTTTTCTTACCTTAAGGCTGGAAAATTGTCTGCAATCACCCGACTTCGACAGACAGGATTACATAGTTCTTAATTCCGTAGCCAATGTTCCCAAGGCACTCTATCCGTTGGGAAGCTATGAGCGCATCCACTGTTTCTTTGACAATGACCGTGCAGGAATGGAAGCAATACAGCAAATCAGAAAGGAGTATGATGCTACCCGGTATATACGTGACGCCTCGCAAATCTACAGTGGATGTAAAGATCTGAACGAATATTTACAGAAACGAATAGCCGATAGGAAAGAGCAAGCGCAATCTGTCAAAAAGAGGAATGATACACTATCCAAGAAACCGAAAGGCTTCCGGTTATAGCCCATTAGCCAATGTATGCAAAAGAAGGGAAAATAAAAGCGGAGAAAATCTATATAAATGCTGATTATTAGATGCTTCCGTAAATCAGATGATTTCTGATACATTCCTTAAAAATCACTATTATTCTTCATTTTTGTTACCTAAAACGATACTCATTTGCGGATTATTTCGTACCTTTGCAGGTGAATATAAGACACTGAAGGACAATGGGAAGAAAAAGGAAATCACTGGTGGAGAAATCCCCGTTCAAGTTACGCCGCCGCAAACTGGCAGACGGACGCATGTCCCTGTTCCTCGACCGCAGCGTGGACGGCGGGCACGAGTACGAGTTCCTGCAACTCTACCTCCTGCCCGAAACCTCTTCTACAGCGAAGCGTCAGAACGCGCGCACACTCCGGGATGCGGAAGAAATCTTGCAAGCGAGAACCGAAGCCCTGTTGAATGCAAAAGCCCAAATGGAACTTGCCGGTTCCGGTATGGGGATGCTACTTTCGGACTGGCTTCAAACTTGTTATGACAACCACGAAAAACGGGGTTTAAGAGACATGGGTAGCATCAGCAACGTGAAAAAGGCTTTGCATATGTTCCGTCCTGACACCCGCCTTTCGGATATTGACAGGCAGTTCTGCCTTGACATGATTGACTGGTTCCGCAACACATACAAGCACCGCCTGACAGGGAAGCCCGTCAGCGCGAGAACCGCAGACACCTATTGCCAGACTTTCCGCACCATGCTCAACGAAGCGGTACGCGAAGGACTCATAGACAAGAACCCGTGGAACAGACTTGAGACCATCGAGAAGATAAAGAAGCCGGAAAGCAAGCGTGAATATCTGACTATTGACGAGATACGGAGCATGATTACCACGGACTGCCCCAACGAACTTGTGAAGAGGGCTTATCTGTTCTCCTGTTTTACAGGTCTTCGCATCAGCGATATCAGAAACCTCAAATGGGGTGATGTTTATACCGAGAACGGGCAGACATTCGTTTCGGTCGTGATGAAGAAGACCACCAAGCCGTTATACATTCCCCTGTCAGGACAGGCATTGAAATGGATGCCCGAAAAAGGAGATAGCACCTTTGATGATTATGTGTTCGGCAACCTCGTCAATTACGGTAACGTGAACGAGAACCTGAAAAAGTGGGCGGAGGCGGCAGGAATCAGGAAGCATATCTCCTATCATACAAGCAGGCACTCCTTCGCAACGATGATGCTCACCCTCGGAGCGGACTTGTACACCGTGTCGAAACTGCTGGGACACAGCTCGGTCAAGCACACCCAGATATACGCGAGGATAATCGACCGGAAGAAGGACGAGGCGGTGAACCTTGCGGATTCCGTATTCTGAAATCATAAATCGTAATACCTTATTATATTATTATATATGGCGGCAAACGGCAAAAAGACAAAACTGAAGGAACCGGTGAAGGTGCGCACCAAGAAACTTGCGGACGGTTCCGAGTCATACTATCTTGACATCTATGTGGACGGCAAGAGGCAGTACGAGTTCCTTAAGCTCTACCGCCTTCCCGAAATCAATGCCCGTGTCAAGGAACAGAACAGGGCCACACTGGCGGCTGTGGAGACCATCAAGTCAAAACGGATAATCGAACTGACCAACAACAAGGCCGGACTGAAGAACACATCAGGCAGGTCAAAGATGCTGCTGTCGGACTGGATGCGGACATTCTATGAGGAACAAAAACGCAGAGGTGTGAGAGGCGTGAAACTGTTGGGTACGGTGTCTAACCTTGTTTCTACTTATATAGGAAAGAACAAGGTGCGCATGGGTGACATCGACAAGAACTTCTGTGTTGCCTTCATCCGCTGGCTCCAGTCCGAATACAAGACCACGTGGGGCAATCCGCTGAGTCCGAAAAGCATGTCGGATTATGTCGGCTACTTCAGCACGGCATTGAACGCGGCGGTCAGGGCTGACATCATTCCCGAAAACCCGTTCATGTCGCTTACCCCGACCGAGCGCATCAAGGTGCCGGAGAGCAAGCGTGAGTTCCTTACCGTGGACGAGATAAAGACCCTTATAGCGACGGAATGTCCGAGGGAGGATGTGAAACGTGCTTATCTTTTCGCCTGCTATTGTGGTCTGAGGCTCAGTGACATTTACGCACTCCGCTGGCGTGACTTGTCCAAAGATGGGGAACAGTGGCGCGCGTCTGTCGTGATGCAGAAAACCACGACCCCGATATTCCTTCCCCTTTCCTCGCAGGCGATGAAATGGATTCCTGAACGTGGCGATGCCCCGGATGACGGCAAGGTGTTTGACGGGCTGATTGCCGAACCCAACATAAACAAGGTGCTGGCAAAGTGGGTGAAAGCGGCCGGTATCACCAAGAAAATCACCTACCACACGTCGAGGCACAGCTTCGCAACGATGATGCTGACATTGGGCGCAGACCTTTATACCACGAGCAAGCTGCTCGGCCACTCCAACGTGAAAACGACCCAGATATACGCTAAAATCGTTGACAGCAAGAAGGTTGAAGCTGTCAATCTGGTCGATGGCGTATTTGACTGATATACTGAGTTTCTACCTTATAATACAATTTGTTTAGTGATAAAGTAGCAACTCAGCATACAAATATATGCTGAGATATTACCTTATCTTATAAAATTTCACCGATAAGGTAAAAAGTCAGCATAAAACATTCTTTTTTACGATTAAAAATCAGTACCTTTGCAAAATCAATGGAAAAGTTATGCAAGATAGACTGATATCCCGAAACAGAGAGTGTGAAGAACTGCAGCGGTGCTTGGATTCCGACAGATCTGAGTTTGTAATCGTCAGCGGTCGCCGACGTATCGGCAAGACATATCTTATAGACAAGTTTTTTAACTACAAATATGACTTTACTTTTGTTGGTGAACATAAGACACCGGCAAAGATACAGTTACAGGATTTTATGAGAGCCATAGAACGGCATTCCAAAAAGAAACAGCCGAAAGTAGCCAATTGGTACGAGGCTTTCAATGCGCTCGCCGACTATCTCGAAAAACTTCCAAGCAAACGGAAAAAGGTTGTTTTCATAGATGAAATGCCGTGGATGGACACCCAACGTTCCAATTTTGTCAGTGCATTGGAGAATTTCTGGAACGGATGGGGGAACCGACGTACCGACATAGTGTTCATCGCGACCGGATCGGCAACATCTTGGATGGCTGACAAGATAGGAGGCAATCAGGGCGGATTGCACGCCCGTATCACATGCAACCTGCATCTTTCTCCATTCACCTTGCATGAAACAGAAGAGTATCTGAGGCAAAGAAACTGCCAATGGGACAGATACCAAATACTCCAATGTTATATGATATTTGGCGGAACACCTTTTTATCTGAGCCTACTGAATGTTTCGGACAGTCTTGCACAGAATATAGACCGCCTGATATTCGCGGAAGGCGCACAGCTCCGGGGTGAGTTCGATGAACTCTATACAGCGTTGTTTGCCAAGGCCGACACTTATATTTCAGTCGTTAGACTGTTGTCGGAAAACAAATTAGGTCTGACACGTGAGGACATTCTCCGTATGACCGGCATTGAAGGTGCTTTTCTGAGCAAAATATTGAGAAATCTTGAACGCTGCGATTTTATCACACGGCTGTCCCATTACGGGAACAAAACACGAGACAGTCTGTTCAGACTTACCGACTTTTTTACATTGTTCTATTATAAGTTCATTGAACCCAATAATACAAAAGACGGATTGTGGTGGAGCAATAACCTTGATTCACGAAGTGTGTCAGCATGGATGGGACTAAGTTTTGAGCTTGTTTGCCTGAATCATCATAGGCAAATTAAAACTGCATTGGGCATCGCCGGAGTTGGAACTGCCATTTCTACATGGCGAAGCAAGGCTGACAAAGGCGATGGTATACCCGGCTTTCAGATAGACATGATTATTGAACGTGCAGACCGCATAATTCATTTGTGTGAAATGAAGTTTAGTACAGATCTATACGGTATTACAACAAGTTATGAGATGAAACTCCGTGAACGTATGGGTTTGTTCCGTATGGCGACAAAAAACAAGAAAACACTAGTAAACACATTTGTCACAACCTACGGCGTGGCCAATGCTAAAAACAAAAGTATAGTTCACAGCGAGGTGACAATGGATGACCTTTTCAATTCCTGATGATTATGATGATACAACAGATAACACAACGGCTGCAAGAGGTAAATAACTTGCTTGCCACTTGTAAGCAGGACAGCATCACCTTTGAACAGGCTTTGCTGCTATCCCTGTTCTACAAGGATTTCAATGAGACAAACCAAATAGTGACAGAGGCGGCTGCGATGTTCCATGACGATGCGGAACAGTTGAACGAGATTTCCTTTTCCCTTTTTTCGAAGGCAGAAAAATTCCTGTCATTAGATAATTTAGGATTGCAGTCCGTGGATTTTGAGGGCATCTTCAATGACCACTTAAAACCCTATGAGGCAAAGTATGAGGAAGCGAAAGATATTTCCACCGGACTGTGGCGCGAGTATTCGGCAATGAGCAACCGGCTGGATTTCCTGCCGCTCGACTCTGAGGATTACAAGTCGCTTGACCCTTTGTGCGATGCAAAGAAAGCGGAATACGACACAGCCCACGCGCGTGTGAACCTTTTATATAATGAGTTACAGCAGGAGCGTGACCGAACTTTCTGCGTGTATTGTTTCAAGCCGGTGTTCCTTTCCGTGCTGGTCGAGAGACTGAAAGGCATTTCGGGAAGCATCATCAGCGACATTAGACGGATGAAGGGGGACGCGCATGAGTGACGGCATCCTGTTCAAAGACACATCCGCATGGATGGACACCGTTGACCTTGCCTTGTGCCTGTTCATCTACGAGGTCTGCAACGACTGCCAGTTCGGACATCTTTCCGGCTCCGACTTCGTGAACTTCATGAACCTGAAGCCGACGGTGCAGCCTGTCACCGTGCGTCCGAAAGAGAACCTGCGCATCTGCTACATGGTGTTGTCCGTATCGCAGACCGTCAAGCCGCGTGAGCGTGGAAAACAGTGGGCGGAAGATTTCCTGCAACGTTGCGGAATATCCAAGTCATATTACGACAAGCACCGCAACGATGTGTGCGCGCAAGGCGCGACAAGAGAGAACCGGGAATACCGCAAATCCATCGACAATGCCATCGAAAAAGCCCGGCAACTGAACCGTACCCCATAACAGCCCGCCGGTTCCCCATCTGACATAACACAAGAAGATTACGGCAATGCGCCATACCGCTGAATACCAGTAGTATGGCGCATTGCTGTCTTATGCACTTTCCCCATTCGGGCCACATTGCGCCACTTCAAGTCCAAAGTAACTTTGCAAGCGAAACATAAGGCATAAAACAGCAGAAACGCAAGGTGTTATGCTGAATGGCAACAGGAATAAAAACAAATTGAAAGCGATATGGAAACAGAAAGAAACCTACTCACCACCACCGAGGCTGCAAAGTACCTCGGACTCAAGCCGAGCTATCTCTACAAACTGATGATGCGCCGTGCAATCCCTTATTACAAGCCCAACGGCAAACTGTGTTTCTTCTCGAAGGCAGACCTTGACACATGGCTGACAAACATCCGTGTCAAGTCACAGGCGGAAATTGACAGCGATGCCGCGCAGTATCTTGTAAACCGCTGTACGGACAAGTAACGAACATTCAAATGAAATTCAAACATCAATCAAGCAGTATTCAAAAACCATTTAAACCATTTCAGTATGAACAATGAAAACAATGTGTCGCAGGTGAACAGCAATGTTTCCGCGCAAAAGGACAACAGCGGAAAAAACAATGGCAGACAGCCCCGCGCAAGAGGCGAACTCAAGGCGGAGTTCGCCCATGTACTTGCATTCCTCAACTCTTGTACACTTTATCAGGCGGACGCCGTACGTGTCATGGTAAGCCATGCCACGGGCAACGGCAAGTATGAGGACATCGATCCGGCTGACAGGCTGGCAGTAAACCGGTTCCTGAACCACGGCATGAACAAGACCAACACCCTGACGGCAGACGCTGTGATGTCGTTCCGTGTCGGACGGTCGGAAGTCCTCCTTAATACCGTCACGCAATTCTGCAACCAGGCACAGGCACTCAAGGCGACCGTTGCGCTGATGCGTATCACCACCGATGCCGAAGCTGTGAAGACAGCCTTCGACAGACTTCCCGACGACAACAAGTAATCCGGGTAAGGTGCGACCTACAGGCGGCTGTCATACCTCTTATAATATAGGCGAAACAGCCTAAAACAGCGATGGGATAATGCCAAAGGCAGGGCAGAAAAGGAAGAAAAAGGAGGGAAGGAAGATGAGTGGTGTTTCAAGATATGCCGCTGCATTACATTTCCTGACGGTCATTCCACGCACGGCTCTCTTGCCGTTGTCCCGCAGTCCAACGGAGAACGCCGCTCGCAGGCTCGCACCGGTACCTTTTGTAGAATCATCAATTACCGCTTATGAAAACTGAACAGAAATTACCCGGCAACACGGAACCGGTTGAAACCAAAGACAGAATAACCGATGCCGCCGTGAATGCAGAAGACACGGAAAACAAAAAGAAGAAAGTCAAGGAGAAACGTGATTCGACAATCTCGTTCCGTGTCAGCAAGTCGCAACGGGAGAAAATCACAAGCATTGCCAATGAGTGCGGCATGAGCCTCAGTGACTATGTGCTTTCCCGCGCATACGGATACGAGCCGAAAGTACGGCTGACACCGGAACAGGAGGCAGTCCGCGAGCAGCTTGTCATCGCACGCAGCGACTATGCGAAATACACCTCGATGCTTAACGCAATGTCACAGGACGAGCGCAGGGCGATGTTCCGTAACCAGCCGTGGATGATAGGCGCGCTACGGCTTCTCGGCAAGACCGCTGACATGATTACGAGGCTCATCAAGAAACATTTCGCCCCGAACCGCATACCGGCGGTGAAAAACATGACGGTACAACAAGAAACAGTAGCAGAAACAGACAAGGAGGAGGCACCGACATGATAGGCAAGGCAAAATCCATAAACCACGGAATAAATGATATCCGATACATATCCGGTGAGTCGAGAAACAAGAAACACCCGGAACTGATATATCATGTCAAGGACAACCTGCTTCCGTGCGGACTTGACGCGCAAGGCGTATGGGACATGATGAAAGCCCACGCGCCGATGAAGAATAATGTTATCCGCATTGAAATCAGTCCGGCGAAAGAACATACAAAGGACTTCACCATGCAGGACTGGCAGCAGTTGTGGGATGATTTTGTCCGGGAGTATGACAAAATAGAGATGGCGGATGAAGACGGCAAAGTGTATTCCCACAAGACAAACCTCGCGGACAGCATCTACACGGTGTGGCTGCATCTTGAATCCGACAGCCGGATTCCCCACCTCCATGCCGCCGTGTGCCGAAAGGACAGGAACGGCAGGACGAACAACGACCACAAGATACATATCCGCGCGCATGATGCGGCGCAGGCTGTTGCCGTCCAGCGTGGATGGATAACCGCGAAGGAAATCCACAAGGCAAACGCCGTCAAGGTTGCCGAAGACCTTATGGACATTCTGAAGGCAATGCCGTCATGGTCTTGGGATGATTATGTAGCAAGGGTGCGGGCAAATGGGTACACACTTGTGGAACGGCCGGACGACAAAGGCGGCATAAAGGGTTATGTGGTCGGAAAGGGCAAAGCCAAATTCAAGGCATCCGAACTTGGCAAGGGGCGCAAACTCATGGCATCGAAGATTGAACAGACCTGGCAGAAACTTCACGACCAGTCCGAAACAAAGACTGTGCAGCCTGTCGGTAAAATCGTGCCAAAGACGGATGTACCTGTTGTTCCAGTCGCCGCAAAGCCTGTTGCAAAGCCACTGCAACTTTCCAGCGAACCTGTCGCAGACTATTCGTCATGGCATGAGAACACTTCCCGATACGAGCTGCCGCACGACGGCAAGACCTCCCTGTTCTATATTCCCGATGATGTCATGCAGGTGTTCAACGATGAGTTCGACTATCGCGAGACGGCGAACTGGAAAGAACTCACCGATATGGCGGTAGCCTTGTTCGTGGGATTGACGGCAGTTGGCTCCGTTTCAACGGGAGGCGGTGGAGGCGGTTCACACAATGATGACAACTGGCGTGACAAAAAAGACGAGGACGAGATTGAACGCGCCCGCAGATGCGCCCGTGCAGCGGCGGCACATTTTGGCAAGGAAACGAAATCAGGACGCAGAAGATAAAGAATACACCTATGGCAAACAGGAAATACGATTACAGCAAGGATGTGCAGCCCACAGAAGCCACATCCGAAATGGCAAAGACTTCTGAAATAGAAGAGGTAACAGCAGTAACAGCGGAAGAAGCACGTCGGCAAAGACTTGAACAACGGAATGATGCGCTTGCCAACGAGTTCCGCAGGCTCAAGCCGGAGATTGCGGATGCGCATAAAAAGTTGGAAAGCCTCATTGAAGGAATCGGTGCATACGCAGGAACAATGCAAAATCTCCACGACCTGCTTAAAACATCATTTCCGATAAGATTTGCAGAAAACGACAGACAGGCATTACTTGAAGAAATCAATACCATTGTTGACAATGCCATATCTCGGATTCGCATAGAAAGCAAAAAGGCAGACAAGGATATCCGTCGCAATGAGAATCGCATATCCATGACACAGACAACATTCTGGTGCATGATTGCATTGCTGCTAATACTTGCCACGTTTTTTGCCCTCGTCATATTCGCCAATGTGAAACTGATTCATTCCGATGTGCTGACACAAATTTCAGTTGTATATTCCGGGCTGACAGCCTTGACAATCATCATTGCAGCATATATCTACAGGAAGAAGTAATCTATGCCGCGCAATGGTAAAGCATTCAAATTTTCAAAACCGATTATCTATCAGTCGCTAACTTTTTCCTGTTTTATTGTATGCGCAATTATGAATGCGAGTAATGCGATTGAATGGACGGCGTTTAGTAGCAGTGCGAAGAGCCACCAAGTCAGTCCGGCTCCATACCGACTGTGAAATGCCAGATTATAACTCAATATAGCATTATAGACAATCATCACAATCAGATTGCCAAAGGCGATTCTCTGTCTTATCCTATGGCACAGCCAAGCCGATAACAGCGACAGCGCATAAGCTCCACCAAGCAATGTCGTATCTCCTCGCCAACCCTCGGACATACAACGATAGACCATGAGAAGCAGCATCACTCCCCATGCTGTCCAAAATAAAGCCAATTTATGTGTCATAGTCGTTTTGAGATAAGTGAGTAAATTTTTGTTATGACAATGTATGGGATGATTGAGATTAATGAATACATTATCAAAAATAATATCAGGTAATCTAAATGTGTTGTGGATTTATTTAAATTGGGTAAAAGAAAACAAATTGCAACAGATAGGCTGTTGGCTATCCAAACCGACAAAGAAAGTCTGAAATTACTTTTTCTAAACCACTTAAATGCAACGAATCCGCTCAACAAACCACATAATAGGAATATGACCGTGTAGTATGTATCCCATTCCATATACAACATACTATAACCCACTCCTACTGAAACAAAAGCCACAAATGCCTCAAATATCCAAAATCGTTTATCGGTCAGTATCATCGCTTATTTTCTGTTCAGTAATCAAGTTCAGTTCCCTTGTTATAATCTTCCAAATACTCCGAGTATCTGTCATCACTTGGGAGTACTATTGTGAAATTTTCATATAGTTCACCGTAACCTTCGGGAAGAATCTCAAATACAATCAATCTCTCATCCGACAATTTAACAATGTAATTAGCAAGTCCTGTTGTTGCGCGAATATTAATAATAGTGCCTGTATTTATTTCGCTATTGTCGTATTTATCATGCTTTGCATCATCAATGACAACTTGATAAAAAAGACTATTTTTATAACAGATTGCTGTTTTGTCGTTTCTGACAAAATAGGCTTCCATACGTTCAATGCCATTATTTTCAGTAAATACTCCAAGGCGGCAGTAAGTTTTCTCAAAAGTGAAGGGCAATGTAATTTTTCCGACTGAAATAATTTTGATAGGCGAAGGGTTAGTCTTGTTCGTTCCTTTCCGCCATAGACAAATGAACAGGGCAAGTGCGATGATATAATTGAGAAGAAGAGCTATTGATAGAGAATTTGTCCTCTGATACAATCTCTCAATCTCATCCGGCCAATAAAGGTCTAATGCTATATATTTCAAATCCACATAGGTATTGGCACATAAGAGCAATTCGCAAATGCCAATCGCTCCAAAGGTTATAACACCTAATATTTTATGCCACTTTTTCATAATCGTAACGCTAAAAACTAAAATGGATATATTAAAGTGTCTTGTTCCCACTGTTCAAGTGTCGCTTTTGCGGTAAGGGAATGTATATCCTCTCTTTGTGAAATCTCTTTGAGAACTGGAACCGCGATTTTGGGAGATTTCGGCAGCAAACCATATGCGGCAAACATTCTTACACCTACATTAGAATCAGACAACAATGCTTCCAATTCATTCATTTTTCCTAATTCCTTGAGATATTTAAGAATCTGAATAATCCGGTCAAAGGCATTGTTGCCTTTTTTATAATCGCCACTCTCCGTTGATGCAACTTGAGCAGCCGCAGCCATACGAAAGGCGGTCAATGCTTTGCTGATGTTGTCAGTCAGTTTCATTATTCAATGTGCAAGAGATTAAATCAGTTGGTTCGATCGACAAACCGGTATAATTGGACTTGATTAACTCATCCGCTAATCGTTCAGATATAACGATTGTACTGTCGAATGGAAACGGAAAGAACAAATCCCAAATTATGCTTCTATCTCTTAATGTGAGCGAATCAAATGTTACGCCAAAAGCCCCAGTCTTATCCTGTGATTTTAATTGCTGATATTGGCTGAAAGACTCCAGAGCAATAGAATCTTGTGGAATAGTCCACTCTGTCCTGATGAATGATGATTTTTTGTAGTCTATTAAATCCACGAAAGGAAGTCCGTATAGATGTAACCACAAGTATTCCCTAATATCTTTATTGGCGTCAATTAAAGCTGGAAAAACCTGATACGGCATGACATTGAAAAGCCTGATACAGTCATATAATTCAGGAGATATAAGCATATCACACCCAGGTCCGGCTGTCGTGGAGATATAGTCTGACATAATAGCCCCCTTTTTTAATTTGAATTTCAAATCGGGATTACATAATAGTTTATTCCACGGACTTATTTGAGATGCCGTGAAAGGACAAAGACAATCTACTTGTGGGTATTTCTTGCCTATCCTCAGGTCATGTGACAGCTTATAATATTTCATTGATATAACATTCTTCATATTTATACTATTTGGCTATTAGAATCAGAATCACTGCGAAAACGAGGAATCCAAGAAAGCCGTTGGCGAGGTTGTTGTCGGCATGGTCTATGTTATTGAAATCTTCCGACCCATAGCGGATTTGCCTGTATGTCACTTTTTGTCCGCGACGGAACAACCACAACCACCATACCGAAGCCCGGCTCCGATATGAAGAATCGCCGAACCGAACCATGAACGGATAAATATTTCAGCAATCAATTCCATTAAAGTTTCCATTATTTCATCTCATTTTCGTTAATTATACATAACTACTTAATTCTTGCTTTAAGTCTAAAACAAGTTGTTCAATATTAGTATCCAATCTATTCTTCTCGATGACATCTTTTAGTCCTTCGATTTTTGAAATGATAGATGACACTAAGATACATTTTCTTTGGGCATCGGAATATTGAAAAAAATCACTTTCAATGATTATTGAAATCCCAATGGCCTTTTCCCGTTTGCGATAGTTCTCAATATCTCTGATATGCACTCGTTCATAATCACAGGGCAAAACGTAAAATTGGAAAAGAATCCGTTTTAGATCTTGTCCATAATCTGAATATTGGATATTCTTTAGATAACGGTCTAATCCCGCTTCGCCCCAAATATAGGAACGAAACATATCACCTTTTTTAATTGCTTCGTCTTTTATTTGTTCCGAGACATCTGCAACCAGCGATGGGTAGGAAACGAAGCATGCGAATATATTTGTATCAGTCTGCTGTCTCATCATTTTTGCGATTCCTTTCTTTTACTTACTTCGAGATTGTACCAGATTTGTTTCATCGCTTGCCTCCTTTCCTGTTGATAAGCCAAAGGATGCCGCCCCAAAACAGCACGTTTGCACTGACCAATAAGATATTGGTCAACGTGTCGGGCGAGTCGAAGCAGAATATAAGGCTGAACATGAATAAGAACACGACAACCGCCGAGGCTATGAATTTACCAATCTGATCCATTATTTGCTATTTCTATTTTCTAATCTTTTTATGAATGCTTTTACCACTTTAGGTGATAATTCGCCGATAGAATCTTGTGTAAATTTCAATCGTGGTACTATAAGATAGCCATCAGGAGTCTTTACAGCTATACAATCACCCTGATCTTCAATATCATAAGATGCAGAACCTCCGTAAGTTACTTGCTTTTCAAAGTAGCTTATTTCGACAAAATCGTCAGGGAAAACGAATGCTCCGCAAGATTGCGATATCAATAATGGCTGTAATTGATATAAGCTGTCTATTAGTGCTGTTATTTCCTTGGCATGATTATGGTATTTGGCTGAATCAATCGGCAAAACCCATGTAGCAGGCGATACCCCACGCTCCAGTCCATACATGAAGCCTTTCTGTGCGTCGACTTTAAAGCATTCAATTTTCACATTATCATAATCATTAATCCGGACGGATTTCGACATGGGGCGAATAAATAGGCCCTCTTTTTTCCCTAAACCATAGTGCGGGGCGGCCATCATTAAACCTCGTGTGTGATAGAGAACGTAATCTCCATCCTCTGCATCTATATAATGCCTTCCGACATAAAAGAGCAATGGCAGTGCAATGACAGCCGGAATGAGCGAGAACCAGAAATCTATTCTCAACCACCATTTCAGTAATCCCGGCTTTTCAAGTCCTCGGCTGGCTGGGAGAGCGAGCAATCCAAGAATATAGCCTCCAACCATCATCCAGTTGAGCAAATTCCATCGCCACATAACGCCACTATTTGTCACATTTATCATCACTACGATAATAGGCAGGAGCGCAATCTGTACCCACATCATCCACAGGACTATCTTATATCGGAGAGAATCGGACATAGCGGCTATTTCTTTTTATTTTTGAACTTGATAGTTTTCTTAGCGTTGCGTTGGGGATATTTGACCTTGATTGTCACCGGGTCGTCGTAACCCTCGGCTTCTATGCGGAATGTCGCTTCTTTAAGAGGCTTGCCGTCTTTGTCTTGAAGTGCCCAATCATAAATCCACTCTATTCTAATCGCAGTGTCATTATCATATTGATGATCGGATGATAGCGATTCATAATCTTCGCTACCATTTTCATCAGTAAAAACTTTATAAACATCTATTTCAGATGGATTAATCGCATTGCCCTTTTCATCGACAAAATATAAATCAAGCATCCCCCCAGGCTTAGCCGGTTCTTTGGCTACAACACCTTCTATTTCACCTATAAAATAATCTGCTTGCTCCAGCGTAACATTCATTGGAGTTTCAAGGTCATTCACATATATAGTACGTGGTTTGTATCCGATATATGAGAATTTTATCGAATCGCCCAAGCATGCCTCGATTTGAAAATTACCATCAATGTCAGTGCTAATTGATTTCTTAGTATTAATATTTTGGATGACAGTGCCTATCAAAACCTCGTGTTCTCCTTTAGACTCGCCCGGCTTTGTCCAGATTCCAGTAACACGACCCTTTATTAATGCTGCTCCAATCCGCGATTGAACTGAGACACTATCCGTTGAGAATTGTGTATCACATTGTATCTGAGCCTGCATAGATGACGGCATGAGCATGGTGAGGAATGTCGCCGAGATTCCGGCAAGGGCTATGGCTTTTCCGGCAAGGGAGCGGATGCGGAGCTGTTGCTCCAAATAGCGCACCTCTGCTTCACATTTGGGGCAAGTGCCGAGGCAGTCGCCCTTATAGCGGCATTCCGATGTCACGAACTCAATCCCGTTGGCATCTGCTATCTGTCGGCGTATCTCTTTCAGAATCTTGCAGGTCTGCTTTCCTCGTGCCATAGTCAATCTGTAGGTAATTTGAATGTTATAGGAAGAACCATGTATGTGTTGACTTTCTTGCCATTGAGTGTGCCTGGAGTGAAATCCGGAAATAGCCGGACTACACGCAACGCCTCACGGACGAGAGCTGAATCCTTGCCTCTTAAAATCTCCGGCTCGCAAACCCGTCCCAATGTATCTACATAGAATTTTACAACCACACGACCTTGAATCCCCTCTTTTAATTGTTCTTCGGGATATTTCAGATGTTGGTTTATAAAATGCAACATTTCAACATTTCCTCCGGGAAATTCCGGCATTCGCTCAACACAGCTATAAACACCCTTCTCATCCGGATCTGCAGGGGGATAGTCAGGTACTGCCCCTGGGATTGGAACACTGGCAATCTCGCCCTCTTTGATGACAGACAAATCCCGTGACACAGACATCGTATCTTCCGGCTGTTCACCTTCTTCATCGATGCTATCCATTGCCTCTGTTTGCTCAATGGGAGCCACCGGTTCACCTTGCAAAGTTTCGTTTGACAGATTCGATGATTTGCCGTTACATCCCGACATAAGCATTATGCCAGCCGAGATTCCTGCAAGGGCAACTGCTTTTCCGGCGAGTGAGCGGACACGAAGATGTTGCTCCAAATATCGTACTTCGGCTTCGCATTTGGGACACGTACCGAGACAGTCGCCTTTGTAGCGACATTCCGATGTAACTAACTCAATCTCGTTTGCCTCGGCAATCTGCCGGCGAATCTCTTTCAAGATTTTGCAAGTCTGTTTTCCTCGTACCATAGTCAATGTCTGCGTATTTGGTAGGTGAATAAATCGAAGTTGTTGAAACCGAGGGCCTCAAGTCTGGAACAGCTTGCCGTGCGGTCGGTTTCTGTGTTGAAATCAGGTATCAACGGTAAGCGGATTATGCAGTCCTTTTGTCTCCCCGAATCAGCTATCAGCCGGAGATTGTCAAGAACAAGGTCGTTTGATTGTCCGGTGTAGCTGTTGTATATCGCGGGGTTCATATCCTTGATGTCGATAATCAGGGTGTTTACCACCGGGAGCAGAGCCTCGACATTAGCAGACGGCACGTTGAGTGATGTCTCCAGATTGAGTTGCCATGAGGGACCACACAGTTCGCGGAACTCACGAATAAACTGCGGACGCAGACATGGCTCGCCGCCTCCGAAAGTCACGCCTCCGTTTGTGGCGATGAAATAAAGTTCGTCAATGCTCGTTTCGGCATACAATTCCTCCGACGAATACTCGCGGAAATGTCCAGCATCGCCCAGCGACTGCGGGTTCAGGCAATATCGACAATTGAGAGGACAGCCATGAAAGGCAACAAGCGTAGTAACACCATCGCCATCAGTTGAGAGGCGATGCCGTGATATTCCGATTATTTTTACCCGTTGTTTCATGTAACCAATTACCTTAAGTTACACAAAATTACGCATTTTACTTGAAAGAATTGCGATTTTGGTACGGAAATAATTTAAGAACTAACGATTTGATGATTTAGATTATGGGTAAGACTATAAAACAGTCCATTGTGAACGCAAGCACCCGTTTATAAATACATCATGGAATTATTCCAAATTCCATTTTTTATCCCTACTTTTGTAAGTGAAAAGCACACTATTCTTCTATACGTCACGCATACGCAGATAAAAATTATTTCTGTTACCTATTCGTTGCTTAACAACATACAAATCTGTTTATACAGCTATAAATCAATAATGTAATATTGCACATTGGTTAGTAGCCCACTATAACTACACGCTTCGCTTACGTAGTTGTGGGCTCTCCCGAGGGGATTAGGGCTTTGCCCTAATGACCCACTCAGGGCGTTCACCCCTGAGAACCCCGAGCAAAGAGTGACCCTCTCTTTGCAATCACCGCTTATGGGTTGCACCCCTAAGAACCCCACTGCGGAAGCGAACAAAGTAATCTAATGTAAACAAAAAAAATCATGGCAACAAAATCAAGCATACATATCAAGCCTTGCAACATCGCATCGAGCGAGGCACACAACCGAAGGACTGCCGAGTATATACGAAACATCGGGATGTCCAAAATCTATGTTGTGTCCGAACTTTCTGCCGACAACGAACAATGGATAAACCCGAACTTCGGCACTCCCGAACTGCAAACGCACTACGACAATATCAAACGGATGGTCAAAGAAAAGACCGGACGTGCCATGCAGGAAAAAGAGCGGGAACGCAAAGGAAAAAATGGTAAAATAATCAAGGTGGCAGGATGTTCCCCCATTCGTGAGGGTGTACTGCTCATCAGACCGGAAACCACACTGGCTGATGTGCGTGAATTTGGCGAAGAGTGCCAAAGACGCTGGGGCATCACGCCACTCCAAATATTCCTGCATAAGGATGAGGGGCATTGGCTGGGTGGAAAACCTGACACAGAAGACAAGGAGAGTTTCCAAGTGGGTGGAAAATGGTTCAAGCCGAATTATCATGCCCATATTGTTTTTGACTGGATGAACCACGATACAGGAAAGAGCCGTAAACTCAATGACGAGGATATGGCAAAAATGCAGACTTTGGCATCAGACATTCTAATGATGGAACGTGGGCAATCAAAAAATGTTACTGGTAAGGAGCATTTGGAACGAAATGACTTCATCATTGAGAAGCAGAAAGCCGAACTACAACGTATAGAGGAAACCAAGCGACACAAGGAACAACAAGTAAGCCTTGCCGAGCAGGAACTCAAACAAATAAAATCGGAAATACGCACCGACAAACTCAAAAGCGTAGCCACCGATGCGGCCACTGCCATAGCAAGTGGTGTCGGTTTTCTTTTCGGAAGTGGAAAGTTGAAAGAATTGGAGCGAACCAACGAAGATTTGCATCAAGAGGTTGCCAAACGTGATAAAGGTATTGACAACCTCAAAATCCAAATGCAGGAAATGCAAGAGCAACATGACAAACAGATACGCAATCTTCAAGGAATACACAGTCAAGAACTTGAAGCTAAAGACAGAGAAATATCACGGCTGAACACTCTGCTTGAAAAGGCATTCAAGTGGTTTCCGATGTTTAGAGAAATGTTGAGAATGGAAAGACTATGCGCTGTCATTGGGTTTACCAAAGATATGATAGATTGTCTTTTGACAAAGAAAGAAGCCATCAGATGCAATGGTAAGATTTATTCCGAGGAACATAAACGAAAGTTTGACATCAAGAACGATATTTTCAAGGTGGAGAAAAATCCAGCCGATAGCGGTAAACTTATGCTGACCATAAACAGACAGCCGATTGGAGAGTGGTTCAAAAAGCAGTTTGATAAGTTACGGCAAAGTTTACGAATATCAGCAGAAGAACCAAGAAAAAGCAGGGGATTCAAATTTATTGCTGTCCGGTAAAAAACGACAAAATCATATATTCTCTACAAATATAATAAGTTACACCTGTTTTACGAAAAAGGGCTTGTCATTTGAGGCGATGTGAAATTGGTAGCATTAAGCATCAAAAAGCCCTTAAAAGACATCTATACGAGTCTGTTTCATGCTGTATGAGATAAAAATAGTCCATTTCCTATCATGTCAAAGTTTTACCGGACAGCAATAATTCAAATTATAATTGTTTAAATCAGAAAATAAAAGTGCAATTCTGATTGTTTATGAATTGCACTTTTATTTCCTACGTGTAAACATAGTAGATATAACACATAACATCACTTCTAAAAATACAATTCATCATCCGTTCGATAGCCTGCCACATAAAACAAACCACAATTTTTACATTGCAATGTAAACTCCCAATCCCATTTAGGGAAGCTACAATAAGACGATTCCAACAAACCGCCACATTGACAACAATATTTATTTTCTGAAACAAAATTTAATTGAATTGGAGAGTTTTTACAGTATTTAACAATTCCTCTTTGAGATAATTCCCAAAAACATTCTGCCGTAGCTCTTACGTCATACAAGGAATTATGCATATTATCAAAATCTTTGTGAAATAAGTAATTGTACAATTCCTTTAAAGAAGGGTATTTGTACTTTCTATCAGCCATATTACTTTCAATTTTACACACATCTACAGTAGCCTTCATCGTACAAATAATACATATTCCATAAAACAGTAGATTTATATCATCCTTTGACAACTCTGTATAACGCAAGAGCTCACATTTAAGAACATTTATATCAAAATCCGCATTATGAACTACTATATAATGAACAGCTTTTAGCTGCTCCACGAAATATCTATAAAAATCTCGTCTATCCCATCCTTCTTCCTGTGCCCTATCATTAGTAATTCCATGAATAGAAACAGAAGCAGCAGGAATTGTGAAGCAATCTGGTTTCAATATATAATCAGACTCCTTCAATATATCATTATCATAACCTGAAAAGATTTGATAACTTATTTGAACTACGTACGGCCAGTTATCTATATTATCAAAAGACACGTTCAAATCTTGTGCCAGTCCTGTTGTTTCAATATCCAAAACAAGGATTACTGTCTGATATAAATCATAGCGTCTGACACTAGGTCCTATATTTGTCACTTTACAATGGATTATTTCTTCATAATTTAATGCTGTATTATAGCCAAATTCTTGCAAAGATGATAATAAGACCGAAGAAGATATCGTCTGTGGATCATTTTGAGGTAATCCACCAATAAAATTATAATTGAAACCATATCCAGACAAAGAAGGTGGCATTATTACATGACATTTCCATCTCAATTCTATTCGTTTAAAAACGTTTTTATATTTTTCATTTGGCTCAAAAACAATAAAACCTGCATTTTTAAAAAGCTTCTCTGCGTGGCTATTCATTAGTAAATTAGAAGGCAATTCTTCCACCTTTATCCAAACATGAAAACCATTATTACTTCCAGTACTAATAACCCAATCATATATGCCTTTAATGCCCAAAGATAATAAGACCTGTTTTACAAATTCAGTAGAAGAACAGCCATCAATATCAATGCACCTATACGAATTAGCACCAGAAAGGACACCAATACCTGTCGCGGAATTCCAAAAATAAGATTTCCATTCAATATTATTGTAACAATTCGTTATGTGTTTTCTTTTTCTAAAATAAGTAATAGGTCTTTTAAATTGTTGAACAAAATCATATTGTGACAATGTAAAGTCTGTATTTTCTGTTTTTATCAAATCCAGTTCATCTAAATGAAGTATTTGATAGCTTATCTTATTTGCAACTACATCTTTATATTCACAAATAACCGCATCAGTCCACCAATCCCAATCTTCAAACTTATCAGCCTTTATACGGGCAGAATTTCTAAAACAGAAATAATTACTAAACGGTAAAGCCGTAGCAACACTATCAGTTTCAGCATCCATACCACTTGACAAATTAATCGCCTCGTAAATTCTATTTACATCATTTTTTACTATATCAATTTTAAATATAGGTGAACAGTCTTTTTGACATTCAAATATCGCCCAAAGTATATTCTCCTTCAATCCAAGACTAATGTTATATATCTCATTATCATAATATTTACAGAAGTTTTGAAATGTAAACACACGCAAAACGCCCTTATTTCCAAAATATCCATTTATGAATGTGACTTGAAATCCCATTGACTTATAAAAATGAGAATACAACGAGAATTTGTCTCTATTACAAATGATTGTGTTGCTTTGCATAACTTATGATATTTTATTTATGGAAAGTATCTCCAATTTATCCATTTCTATATTACATTTTAAATACTTAGCCAATTCTACTTTTATAGAATACTTAATATCCCGCATTTGCAGATTATTATTAGAAAAGTTTATATAATAAACACCAACAGTTCCATTCAGCTTATATTTAACCTCATATTCCATATCGTTTTTATTTTCAAAAATACTAATATTTTATATGTTTTCCAAGAAATGATTTATAATTATACCCAACTATGAGCCAGTGAAATATTAAATCTTAAATAAAACAAAAAACACCCGATTTTACATTCTTGGGTGTAAAATCGGGTGTTAATCTTATAAATCATTGAAATTCAATGATTATTGCGGAGAGACAGGGATTCGAACCCCGGGTACCTCGCAGTACAACGGTTTTCAAGACCGCCGCAATCGACCACTCTGCCACCTCTCCAAGACTTCTTTTTTCAAAAGTACTTTCTGTTGAAAGCGCTGCAAAGGTACGACTTTATTTTAAATAAGCAAATAGTTTACCAGTTTTTTTGCTATAAAATTTTCAAATCGTATTTTTGCATACGAATAATAAACGAAAGAAATAAATCATGATATACCCTCAGAATTTCGAACAGAAAATAGGTTTCGATTCCATCCGTCATTTACTAAAAGAGAAATGTCTCAGCACATTAGGTCAAGAAAGAGTAGATGAAATGAACTTCTCAGAATCCTTTAAGGATATTAATGAATGGCTGGAACAGGTGATGGAATTCATGCGCATCATACAAGAGGAAGACAGTTTTCCCGACCAATATTTTTTTGATGTACGACCATCACTAAAACGTATCCGCGTAGAAGGTATGTATTTGGATGAGCAAGAACTGTTTGATTTACGCCGTTCTTTAGAAACAATTCGTGATATCATCCATTTTCTGACACTGACCTCGAATGACGAAGAACAAGAAAAAGAAAACTCCCCCTACCCTGCCCTACAAAAACTGGCAGGAGATATTATCGTGTTTCCTCAACTCATTACGCGTATAAACAACATCTTAGACAAATTCGGAAAAATCAAAGACAACGCTTCTTCCGAATTATTACGCATCCGCAGAGAGTTGGCCTCGACAGCCGGAAGCATATCACGCAGTTTGAATGCAATTCTACGCAACGCTCAAGCAGAAGGTTATGTTGATAAAGATGTAACTCCTACCATGCGTGACGGAAGACTCGTCATCCCTGTCGCACCGGGATTAAAACGGAAAATCAAGGGAATTGTACACGATGAATCATCCACCGGCAAAACAGTTTTCATAGAACCGGCCGAAGTAGTGGAAGCAAACAATAGAATACGGGAATTGGAAGGAGAAGAACGCCGGGAAATCATCCGTATCCTGACAGATTTCTCTATCATAATCCGCCCACAGGTCCCCGCCATCCTCCAGTCATACGAGTTTTTGGCAGAAATTGATTTCATCCGTGCCAAAGCCCATTTTTCCATTCAGACGAACGCCACCAAACCATCATTGGAAGACAAACAGATTTTGGACTGGACCATGGCCATACACCCACTATTGCAACTCTCGCTGGCCAAGCATAATAAAAAGGTTGTTCCTCTAGATATAGAACTAACTAAAAATCAACGCATTCTAATTATATCCGGACCGAATGCCGGAGGTAAATCCGTTTGTCTGAAGACTGTGGGATTACTACAATATATGTTACAATGTGGTATGCCGGTTCCGATGCATGAACGTAGCCATGCCGGATTATTCGGCAGTATCTTTATAGACATAGGTGACGAACAAAGTATCGAAGACGATCTGAGTACCTACTCCTCACACCTTACCAACATGAAAACAATGATGAAAAGCTGTAACGAACGCAGCCTTATCCTCATTGATGAATTCGGCGGAGGTACAGAACCACAAATTGGAGGAGCCATAGCTGAAGCTGTGTTGAAACGTTTCAATGAAAAGGGCACATTCGGCGTTATCACCACTCATTATCAAAATTTGAAACATTTTGCCGAAGATCACGAAGGAGTGGTTAATGGTGCCATGTTATATGACAGGCATTTAATGCAAGCTTTATTCCAATTACAAATAGGAAATCCGGGAAGTTCATTTGCAGTAGAAATAGCTAGGAAAATAGGTTTACCGGAAGAAGTAATAGCCGACACATCCGAAATTGTAGGGAGTGAATATATCAATGCTGATAAATATCTACAAGATATCGTACGTGACAAACGTTATTGGGAAACCAAGCGTCAGAACATCCGCAAACGAGAAAAACAGATGGAAGAAACCATCGCCAAATACGAAGAAGAACTACAGGAACTGGAGAAAAGTCGTAAAGAGATTTTACGAAAGGCCAAAGAAGATGCGGAAAAATTGATACAGGAATCAAATGCCCGAATTGAAAATACCATCCGTATCATCAAGGAAGCACAAGCCGACAAAGAACGTACACAATCGGCACGTCAGGAACTGACTGATTTTAAAAATCAGATAGAAGATATCGAGAAAAAGAACAAGGAAGATGAAATCATCCGGAAAATGGAAAAACTCCGTGAAAAACAAGAGCGGAAAAAAAACAAAAAGGATAAAGCCAAAACGGAATCTTCCCAACTGTCAATACCCAAAGAACAGCCTATCACTGTAGGTAGCACTGTAAAGATCAAAGGTCAATCCAGTGTCGGAGAAGTACTAGGAATTAATGGCAAAAATGCAATAGTTATGTTCGGAATGATAAAAACCAATGTAAAACTGGATAAGCTGGAACGTAGCACACCAATACAGCCCACCCAGAAAACAATGGTAAAAAGTACCTTCGTCAGCAGTGAAACACAAGATCGGGTATATGAAAAGAAACTAAATTTCAAACAAGATATTGATGTACGCGGTATGCGTGGCGATGAAGCGATACAGGCAGTAACTTATTTTATCGATGATGCCATACTATTGGGAATAGACCGTGTACGTATCCTTCACGGAACAGGTACAGGCATACTGCGCACCCTGATTCGCAGCTATTTGGGAAGTGTTCCAGGAGTAGCACACTATCAAGACGAACACGTACAATTTGGTGGGGCAGGTATTACTGTAGTAGACTTAAAATAATATTTTAATAGAATAAGAGGCTGTTTTTAATTAATTTTCTCTATATTCGCACTAAAATTAGAGAAAATTAAAAGCAAAGGTGGCAGCGGGAACTTCTCATACAACTATAAGTATTAAGCTTAATGAGCAAGGGTTTCATGATATTTTCAATAAATATTATGTAACTCTATGCTTATTTGCCAATCAATATACAGAAAACCAAGAAACTTCAGCAGATATTGTACAAGATTCATTTGCCAAACTATGGCAAATAAGAGAAGATTTTTTTTATCTGCATCAGGTAAAAGCATTTTTATATACAGCTGTACGCAATAAAGCACTCAACGAACTGGAGCATTCAAAAGTAGTATATGAATACGCTCAAAATGTCATCGAAAAGAAAAAGGATTCCTTTTTTCACGATGCAATCGTTGAAGAGGAAACTTATCGTATCGTTTCTGAAGCCATAAATAAATTACCTGACCAAATGAAAGCCATTATGCAACTATCTCTGGAAGGGAAAAAAAACGCAGAAATAGCAGACAGACTAAACATATCTACAGAAACAGTCCATACATTAAAGAAAATAGCCTACAAGAAACTCAGAGAGAACTTGAAAGACTACTATTACTTCCTCTTGTTCTTTATATAAAAAGACATTAATTTGTTTTTTTTCAAAAAAAGTCGTTTTATTATTCACCCAAATTTCAAACAGACCTGTTTTATTATAAAAGAGATAAAAAACAGGTCAAAATATGATAAAACAAGATTTCTATATAGCCAACCTCATAGCAAGGTATCTGTCGGAAGAAATAACCCCGGAAGAAACAATAAAACTAACTGCTTGGAGAGAAGAATCTACAGCGCACGAGATTTTATTCAAGAAAATTTGTGATGAAGAAAACCAAAAGCAACATTTCCGGAAAAATACGGCATTCAATCCTTCATCCGGATGGAAAGAAGTGGAAAAGCGAATCAAAAGAAATAATAACAGAAGCAGATATATCAAAATAGTAAGTTATGCCGCAATCATTCTGTTACCTGTCCTTTTTGTAAGTATTTCCATGAAATTCACCTCGCCCGTTTCTCTTTCGGACAAACAGTTCATCGCACAATCCATTCTACCTGGGGAATCCCAAGCTATTCTGACATTGGAGGACGGCCAGACAATCCATATAAATAAAGAAACAGAGAGTCTGCTTGAGAAAATAGACGGAGCCCGAGTCCACATGGACTCTACAATGCTGAATTACCAAGTAACATCAAAAACAGTCCCAAAAAACAAGCCTGTATATAATAAAGTGGAAACTCCACGAGGTGGAGAATATGCTCTATTGTTAAGTGATGGAACAAAAGTGCATCTGAACGCAATGACCAGTCTCCGCTTTCCTGTGACATTTGATAACGGTCCACGCAAAGTGGAACTGGAAGGCGAGGCCTATTTTGAAGTCTGCAAAACAGGGCAACCATTTATAGTATGCACTCAAGGCATGCAAGTAGAAGTGTTGGGAACCACATTCAACATCTCTGCTTATCCACAGGAAGAGTATCAGACAACTTTGGTAAACGGTTCTGTCAAAGTAAATACAGAAACTGGAGAAAGCTGTATTTTAAAGCCTTCCCAGCAAGCTACCATCAGCCTCGGAAACAGCAGCATACAGATACGCATGGTAGATGCCGGATTTTATACCTCATGGATAAAAGGAAAAATTCATTTCAAAGACCAGCGATTGGAAGATATCATGAAAATACTATCACGCTGGTATGACATGGAAGTAATTTTTGCCAATGAGAAAATAAAAGACCTACGCTTCGGATGCAATGTAGATCGGTATTCGGAAATCACTCCATTTGTACGTTTGTTGGAAGAGACTCAAAAAGTACACGTAAAAGTCAATAACAAAACAATCACATTCTATAACTAATAAAAATGATGTATTATGGACAAAAAACACAACTACACCAATCACGGTAAAAGTAGTAAACGTTTGTGGATTACGTTCCTATTTTTCTGTATCATTACCACAGGTTTTATGCAGGCTGCCAACAAAGTGTTTGCACAAGCCACTGTCACAGCCTCATTCAAGAATGCCACGTTGAGTGAAATTCTTTGGGAAATCCAAAGACAAACCGACTTTACTTTTGTATACAGCACCAATGATGTAAAACAAATAAAAGTCCAAAACCTAAATGTAAATAACGAAAAAATAGCCAATGTGCTTGATAAATGTCTTATGAATAGCGGTTTGACCTATTCAGTTCACAACGGCGTTATTGCTATCAAGCAAATTGAAGAAAAAAAGTCTGCTGTTCCTCAACAGAAAACAACATTAACCGGTACAGTACTGGATGAGACGGGAGAACCTATTATTGGAGCGAATATCTTAGTCAAAGGTACTACGAATGGAACTACTACAGATTTGGACGGGCACTTCTCATTAGATGTAGACCGTATACCTGCCACTTTGATTATCTCCTATATAGGTTATGGCAAGCAGGAAATAAAAGCCACTGCCGGAAAGATACTGAAAGTAGTCATGGCTCCTGATAATAATGTTATGGAAGAAGTGGTTGTTACCGGTTATGGTACTTTCAAGAAATCGGCATACGCAGGTTCTGCTTCTACTGTGAAGACAGGAGAATTAAAAGATTTACCCGTAGTTTCATTCTCCAGTTTGCTAGAAGGTAATGCTCCCGGAGTACAAGTCACTTCCAGTTCAGGTCAGCCTGGTGCCTCCACTTCTATCCGTATTCGTGGTATGGGTTCTTTCAATGCAAGCAATTCTCCACTATACGTAATCGATGGTGTTCCCGTCCAATCCGGTTCTGTTGCTGCTACCAGCTCCGACTCCGGATTTGACATAATGTCTACATTAAACAACTCGGATATTGAAAATATTACAGTAATAAAAGATGCTGCAGCAGCCTCCCTTTATGGTTCACGTGCTGCAAATGGAGTTATTTTAATCTCCACCAAGAAAGGAAAAAGCGGAAAAGCACAAATTTCATTAAAAGCAGACTGGGGTAGCAATGATTTCGCAATGGATTATCGCCCAGTTATGGGGGGAGAAGAACGACGTGAATATATTTACAATGGATTGATATTATATCAACAACGTAAACTAGCTGATAAAAATCCTAATATATCAGAGGAAGAGCTAATGTCACAAAGTAAAACTTATGCAGATGGGCAAATCGATAAATATGCTCCAATTCCATGGTGTGGTTTCACAGACTGGAATAAAGAGCTTTTCCAAAAGGGACATCATTCTACCTATGAAGCATCACTAGCCGGTGGCAGCGATAAATTTAAATATTACTCTTCTTTATCATATATGAAGCAGAACGGTATTGTACAAGGTTCCGGTTTGGAACGTGTAACAGGGCGTTTGAACGCAGATTTCAGTGCAACAGACAAATTGACTGTAGGCGCCAAGATACTTTTCTCAAATGTAAATCAGAGTGTTTATGACGAAGGATTCACTTATACATCTCCTTTCTATTCCTCACGTAATTGGGCTACTCCTTCAGATCCGGTCTACAATGAAGATGGCAGTTGGAATCGTAAATTTATTCGTAAAGCCAATGACCGCAACCCCAAATTATCAGCTGAATACGATTATAAACATGAAAAAATGCTACGCGCATTCAATACGCTTTATGCCGAATACGAAATCATAAAAAATCTGAAATTCAAAACAACATTCAGTTATGATTACACTACTGTAAAAGGTGAGAAATGGTATGACCCACGTACTTCCAACGGTGAAGATGAAAATGGAGAAGTAGTAAAACGCATAAGAGAATATAAAAAAATGGTATGGAGTAACACCTTAAGCTATTTAACTACTTTCAACAACATTCATCATTTGGACTTTCTTGCCGGATATGAAATTGATGATACCTACAATGACTATTTATCAGGGGAAGCTTACAATTTTACAACTCCCGACAAACATGCCATTAGTAATGGAATGAAAACAGTATCTGTAGGGGGAAGTGATTCAAGGTACAGACTGGTATCCTATTTAAGCCGTTTGAATTACGATTACAAAAATAAATATTATCTAGGAGCTAGTTTTCGTGTTGATGGCAGTTCACGTTTGCACCGTGACAATCGTTGGGGAACATTTTGGTCTGTATCCGGAGCATGGCGTACTATTGAAGAAGAATTTATGCAACCTGTAAAAGATTGGTTGACAGACTTGCGTATAAGAGCATCATACGGTGTAAACGGTACTCTTCCTTCTGATTATTTCGGCTATATGGGATTAAGCTCCATTAGTGGTGGTTACTTGGAGCAACCCGGTATTCAAATGTCCCAAATTGCAAATCCTAATCTGAAATGGGAAACCAATTATAATATGAATATTGGCTTGGATTTTGGTTTTTGGGATCGTCTGAACTTCACGATTGAATATTATACCCGTACAACTAAAAACTTATTAATGGACTGTCCTGTATCCATGACAACAGGATTTAGTAGTTATTTAATGAATATAGGTGAAGTGAAAAATAAAGGTATTGAATTAACTATTAATTCCACTAATATTAAAATAAAAGACTTTAACTGGAATACAACTTTCAATTTAGGTCATAACTCCAATAAAGTTGTAAAATTAGATGGCGAACAGACACAAATTGTCAGTGGAACCCAAATACACAAAGTAGGAAGTTCTTATCGTACATTCTATGTACAAGAATTTGCGGGCATCAATCCTGAAACAGGAAATCCTCTATTCTATACCAATGAATTGGATGAGAACGGAAATTATATAAAAGAAATTACCGAGAACTCTAAAAATGCACAATTCATTCCTTATAAACATGCAGAACCAACTGTTAACGGAGGTATCTCTAATTCATTGCGTTATAAATGGCTTGATTTAAATTTCTTATTCTCCTATCAATTCGGAGGATATTCTTATGATACTTGGGCACAAAAGACAGAACATGGCGGTTACGATTCCTATGCAAACATTCCGACTTATTATCGTGATAGCTGGAAAAAGCCAGGTGATCAAACCAATATAGAAGTATATATGCCGGGTAAATCATCTTCTGTATCAATGCATAAAATAACAAGTAGCCGCCGTATCCACAGTACTGATTATTTCCGCTTAAAAAATATCACATTCGGCATTACGTTACCTAAAGAATGGACAAATAAAATCAATATAGGAAATGTTCGTTTTTATGCATCAGCAAGCAATTTATGGACATGGGCGGCCTATGACAATTATGATCCTGAAGCTGTTAGTGCCGGTAGTGCAACTCAAACCACACCGCCTTTAAAAACCGTTACTTTTGGTCTCAACATCAATTTTTAACCACTAAAAAACAACAATATGAGAACATTACATAATTTTTTATCAATAGTCTTATCCATCGGATTGTTTACTTCATGTGGAAACGATTGGTTGGATTTAGAACCGTCCACACAAATTCCAACAGAAACGAGTATCAAATCTCTCTCCGACATTGATTATTCACTAAACGCCATTTATGCGACAATGCGTAATGCCTATGCGTATTCCGGGCGTTTAATCTACTACGGAGATGTAACAGGAGATGACATGCAAGCTGTACAATCAACTTGTAGAACAGCTCACTATTACCAAATGGATTGGTTACCTGCAAATGGACCAAGTACACACTGGTCATATCTTTATTCCATCATTCAAAACTGTAATGTAATTTTAGACGGCATTGACAATATCGAAATTCTTCCAAACGATGAAGATGAGCATATCTTCCGCAATGATTTGGAAGGACAAGCATTAGCAATACGTGGTCTGGCCCTTTTTGACCTTACGCGCTTCTTCGGATATACTTATTTAAAAGATAACGGAGCCTCTTTAGGAGTACCTATCATCACTTCAGCATCAGCCACTGCCGACAGTAAACCTTCACGTAACACTGTAGCTGAATGTTATGATCAAATAATCAAAGACTTAAAGAATGCGGCTAGTTTAATGATACCCACATATTCATGGTCAGGTACTAGTTTGAATCAAAAAGATTTATCCTTAAATAAGAAAGGTAAAATCAGTAAATGGGCCACATTAACTTTGTTAAGTCGGGCATATCTGTATATGGGGAAGAACAGTGAAGCTTTACAAGCTGCAGAAGAAGCAATAAAAGGATCGGAAGCCAATAAATACCAATTATGGAATACCGAAGAATATCCCACTGTATGGGGTACGGAAGCCTCCGAAGCAAATCCGGGAGAAATTCTCTTCGAAATAGTCAATACTACTACCGAAAGCCCCGGCAATGAAAGTATGGGATATCTAACTTCTCCAAAAGGATATCAAGATATGTGCATTACAGTCAGTTTTTATCACCATCTGTTAGAAACGCCTAATGATGTACGCATTAAGTTATTAGTTAATCAAGACAAAAAAGTAATGTATTTGAATAAGTATCAACCACAACCTGGAGAAAATATTATGGATGCCAATATTCCTATAGTACGTCTTTCCGAAACTTACTTAAATGCAGCCGAAGCAGCCGTGAAAAACGGAGATGCAACAAAAGCTGCAAAATACCTGAAAGCCATTGCACTCCGAGGAAATCCGGACTATACGATGCCCGCAAAGGTTACCCTTGATGATGTTCTAGAAGAACGCAGGAAAGAACTCATTGGTGAAGGGCACCGCATGTTTGACTTATTACGTAATAACTTACGAGTAATTCGTATTAACGAAACAGACGATATGATGAAAGAGGTAGTGCATTTCGCTGACGAAAAAACATCTATGGATTTCGACAGAAACTATTATCGTACAATATTACCTATTCCTCAAAAAGAAATTAATGCTAATTCTAATATTGTACAAACACCAGAATATCTGAAATAATAGTCAACACAAATTGATAAAATCCAAATCAATAAATCCTTCTCTTTAAGTTAGGGAGTATTATCACTCCCTAACTTAAAGAGAAATTAACTATATAAAATACATAAAGATATGAGAAAATCCTTATTATTATTCATCTTTGCTTCATGTTTATTTAATAGTTGTGATGACACCTTTACCAATGACATAATAACCACCCACCCCAATAATCCACCAAGTAATCGTTCTGCTTTTGATAATTACTTTGATTGGGACCGTATAAATGACATTGAAACTATAAACCCATTTACACATACCATAACTACCATGGGAATTCCATGGAAAAAAGGTAGCAGCAATAATCTAGGAATTCCTTCAACATGGTTAGACGAGAATGCTTCTGATCCAATATATGCAAATCGATATTATTCTAGAGAAAATGGCTGGGAACTCATTTATAGCAATATAACCGAAAGTACTCCTACAAAATATTTTGCTTTATACCACAAATATACAGGATTACTCCGTTTTTTCTTTTATGAAATAGCTTCATCAGCAGGCTTAGGTAGTTCAGAGGCCTTTTGGGGAATCCGTACAGACAAAACTACCAGTCTATTCAACTTTATGGAAGAAATTTCTATACCCATAAATCGTTCAGAAAAATCTTCATATATAGCAAGTACAGAAGGTACATTTTTAGGAAACGAGTTTGTTAGCTCTGGATATAAAGCAAACAATTGGTATGGATTAGAAATAGAGTGTGCTTATGATCCTAGTCTTAATACACAAAGCTTAGCTAATTTCGAAATTAGAGGTTGGGCTGTTAATAAAATAAAAACTACAGGTATGGCTCAAACAAGTGGAGATATCACAGGTACTATCGTAATGAACACCACTAATATTTCTAACTTCAATTTCAATCTTGCCAATACATTCAATAATTCAAAAACTTCTATTGCAGTTAATCAAGAAGGGTTTATTAATACAGTCAGTAAAGAAATTGAAAACGGAATAACTAAGAAAGATTCTTTTTGGAAAAGTATTGGAAACAGTATTAAAGGTGCAACTGTTAGTGGCATTAAAAACGGGTTAAAAGCATTAGTTACGTCAGGAGGCTCTGCAGCTGTAAGTGCCTTAAAAGGTCTAGCAGGTTCCATTATTGGCATCAACAAAAGTAAGCCTTCAATTGGACAAATTGATCTAAAAATCAATACAAATACACAAATGCAATTTGAAAGTGAACAAACAACAACTGGTTGGGGAAGTATTTCGTCATTTCCAGTAGCAGGAACCACAAACAACAATAATGATGTACCCATTTATAACTTTCCCCTTGGTGTGTGGAATCTAAAAAAATCTCCTCAAATAATCAGAAATGTCGAAGGAGAAATCGGAATGTATTATGATGCCGGATATTTTACTTATGAATATGAAGTAGGAGATTACGAAATTCTTGTTAATCCTGTTGTTTCTCAAGAATATAGGGTGTATTCCAAAGCTAATTTACTTTTCAAATCAAACAGTTATGCATCTGCCCCTCCTTTTGGCTATATAAATGAAATGAAGTATTATGGGGGAGGTTCCAGCTTTAGCACTGATATTCTAGAAGGGGATTCCAGTGATAAACATTTTCATGCACATTACCCAATAAAAAAGGATGATTTACTTATCCATCTTTATGTAGAACTAATAAATAAAAATAATCCAGATATAAAATTCAGCTTCTCAAAATATTTTGCAACTGGAGATATTATAGAAGGAACAAGCAATATAGAAGAAATAGATGATAGAGAAGGCCCCATTACTGAACATTATTAATAGATGTCCTATAAATTTATAATTTTAATATTAAATCAAATCGATGACAAGCAAGACTAATTTTATCAACTACTTTCTTCTTGCATTTACCCTCGCATTCATCAGTTCCGGCCTTAGTGCCGGAACTCTTGATTTCAAAGACAAAAAGAAAGACAAAGAGAAAAAAGAAGAATTAACAGCCGACGGTCCATACGTATTGTATCAGCCTGACGGCCAAATCAGAGTAATCAATGTAGATAAGAAAGGGAATATCATTGATACCACTTATACCACATTACCTCAAAACTTTACCCTGCATGTGACAGATCACAAAGGCAGGTTTCCATTTGATGTAAAACTACACCCGGTAAAACGTCCCGGATGGAATTATCCCCAGGCAGACAAAGTTTTTGTCATGTCCGACCCTCATGGAAGGCTGGACTGTGTAATCAGCCTGTTACAAGGCAATCATATCATTGATAAAGACTACAAATGGAGCTTCGGGAAAAACCATCTGATGATTATCGGTGATATTTTTGACAGAGGAAAAGATGTACCGCAAATCTTCTGGCTATTTTACAAACTGGAAGAGGAAGCAGCCAAAACCGGAGGACACGTATCGTTCATGCTGGGAAATCATGAACCGATGGTACTGGCCAATGACCTCCGATACACCAAAGAAAAATATAAAATATTAGCAGAAAAACTAAAGATGGAGTACCCCCGGCTATTCGGTCCCGATACCGAACTGGGCAGATGGTTGGAAACCCGTAACACCATGCAAATGATAGGTAACGACCTATATGTACATGCCGGACTGGGCAAAGACTTCTATGACAAGAACTTGAGCATTCCCACTGTCAATGAAGAAATGAGTAAAGGGCTATTTATGACGAAAAAAGAACGCAAAGCGCTTTCTCCACTCACAGCCTTCCTGTATGGAAACAGCGGTCCCATCTGGTATCGCGGACTAGTACGCACTGATGGCAAATACAATCCGCTGGCAAAAGACTCCCTAGAAATGATTATGGACCGTTATAAGGCAAAACATATTATTGTGGGACATACCATTTTCAAAGATATTTCCACTTTCTATAACGGCAAAGTTATCGGAGTAAATGTGGACAATAAAGAAAACCGGGAAAAAAAGCGCGGACGTGCCATGCTGATTGAAAATAATCAGTATTTTGTCGTCGGTGACAAAGGTATCCAAAGACAATTAGAATAAAGACAATACACCAAATCCTACCGGTGGTTTTCCAAACTCTCCTGACAACTTTCCTATTTGTCAAGAGAGTTTTTCTTTTCCTTTTTTGCTACTTTCCCCCTTTTATTTTATACCTTTGTTCCTCATAATAACTAACCTTATAAAACGAAATGAAATCTATCCGAGAACTATACCGCATCGGCACCGGTCCGTCCAGCAGTCATACTATGGGACCGCGCAAGGCTGCTGAAATCTTCTTAGGAAAACATCCCGAAGCCAAAGCTTTTCAAGTTACTCTTTATGGAAGCCTCGCCGCTACCGGTAAAGGACACATGACCGATGTAGCCATTTTAGATACATTGCAACCGCATGCGCCTACAGAAATTATCTGGAAAGCCCATGTCTTCTATCCGTTTCATCCCAATGGAATGACTTTCAAATCTTTGAATGAAAAAGGAAAAGTGACAGATGAATGGACTGTTTTCAGTGTAGGCGGAGGTGCTCTAGCCGAAGAAGGGCACGACAAAGGCTCAACTCCGGAAATCTATGATATGAACCGTATGAGTGAAATCCTCTACTGGTGTGAACGTACCGGACGCAATTACTGGGAATACGTCCAGCAATGTGAAGACGAAGACATTTGGGACTATCTGGCAGAAGTATGGAAAACCATGAGAGAAGCCATTGAGCGTGGTTTGGATCAAGAAGGCGTATTACCCGGGCCACTCAATCTGCGCAGAAAAGCCTCCACTTACTATATTAAGGCAAAAGGTTATAAGGACAATCTGCGTTCCCGCGGGTTAGTATTCTCATACGCTCTGGCAGTCAGTGAAGAAAACGCCTCAGGTGGCAAAATCGTCACAGCCCCTACTTGCGGATCATGCGGAGTGGTTCCGGCTGTACTTTATCACTTGCAAAAAAGCCGTGACTTCAGCGATATGCGGATTTTAAGAGCACTGGCTACTGCCGGATTGATAGGAAATATAGTAAAACACAACGCCTCCATTTCCGGAGCCGAAGCCGGTTGCCAGGCAGAAGTAGGAGTGGCCTGTTCAATGGCATCCGCCGCTGCCAGCCAATTATTCGGAGGTAGCCCGGCCCAGATAGAGTATGCAGCCGAAATGGGCTTGGAGCATCACTTGGGAATGACTTGCGATCCGGTATGCGGATTGGTACAAATCCCTTGTATCGAAAGAAATGCCTATGCAGCGGCCCGAGCTCTTGATGCCAATATCTATTCTGCCTTTACAGACGGTAATCACCGTGTATCCTTTGACAAAGTGGTGGAAGTAATGAAACAGACCGGTCATGACCTTCCTTCCTTATATAAGGAAACCAGCGAAGGCGGTCTGGCAAAGGATTACGAGCCGATGGATTAATAACAGGGCAAAGACCGAGAACTGTATTTATAATACATAAGAGGGTGAATCAAAATTCGTTGCAACTATCTTTTTCAACGCTGATAATAAAAAGATAGTTCAATTTATTTCTGATACACCCTCTTATGGCATCATTACTATAAGGAGAGATAGTTCCCCTATTACAGAAAAAATCTTTTTTAATCGCTCAACTTCAAGAATCCTCCAAACTGATCGAAGTCTACTTCCAACCCATTTTCCAATGTCAGTTCATATCCCTTGCGGTTACGTTCTATCTTCACCGTTTTATGCCCGTTATAATTAGCTTTCATATACTTGGAAATAGCCTGAGGGATAAAAGTAGAAGGAACCGACTTGTTCTTGCAATCTATCTCAAGCCACTCTCCCTTTGAATTGAACTCCAATTCAATGCCATCGGCCAATTTCACATCATAGGAAGTGGTCTGAAACAAGTCCTTTTCAATCTTGATATACGCAACTTTAGTCTGGGAGAAATGTTTGCCGATCATTTCACGTGCGGCAACAGGAAGCTTATTCACATCGCGGGTCACAACATCGCCTGCCATGGCGAACTGAAGAGAGCATACCAGCATAGCCATTAAAAATAAAATCTTTCTCATAATCTAATTTATTCTTTAGTTAGTTAATGCCATACCAACAACTAACCGCCTAAAAAGATTATGACGCGAAAAATTATTCCTGTATTTTAGATTTAATTAAGGCTGTCTCCCAACATGGGAGGAAGCTCCTCCATATCCTCATTTTTAGATATGCTCATTTTTCCTTCAGGAGTAATAGTGATGGAGAAAGGAATATACAAATCTGTCTGAGGATAACTCACACTGGCAGCCAATATGATATTTTTTCCCTCACGGGTCTTCTCTTCATCAAATACCACGCCCTCCAATATAAAATGACGGAGATGATCAGCACTTACGAATCCAGAGAAACTTTGCTTGGTAAAAGTTTTGGCAAAGACCCGGCTCCCATTTTCACGGGAAATTCTAACGATGATACGATTGTCGGCAAAAATTCCCAAGTCACTTTTGACTGAAGGCAGAGAATCACTGGGAGCACGCTCTATAAACAAATTATATTTTTTTCCGCCACTGACAATATGCTGGTCAATACGTGAAACCTGCATACGCTGCAAACCTGTCACATGATCCACACTGTCTATTTGGAACATCAATTGTTCTGCATCAACGGAAGCCTCTTTCTTACCTCCGCAAGCGGTCATTACAACCAGCAAAACGACAAATAAAAAATATATCTGTTTCATCTAAATCTCGATTTCTAGGTGACAAAGTAACAAAAAGTAACGGACACTCACAAGAAAACCTCCATAAAAAGCGAAAACCGGGCAATATCACATTGGCCGGCCTTCAGAGAAAACTAAAAACTAAACTAAATTATTTATTAAGTTAGACTAAACCCAAAAGAAAAGGTTTAATCTCACTTAGAAAAAAATATTCTTTCTTTGAAAGGCATTCCTGCTACAACGCCTTCCAAAAATCCATAAAATTCTTATAAAGCCCATAGCAGACCAACTGATCTTCCTCCTCCAACTCATAATTTTCCTCAAAATGATTCTCCACCTGATGCTCCAATATCGAAATACCCAAACCGTTCAGCACTTTCTCCCCTTTTATCAATGCAATGATTTTTATATTGAATTCCGTTTCTAATGACAGATCACTCACCTTATAGCCTACAAAACAAGAAGGAAGTTTGAACTTCATCACATAATGTTCCTCGTCAATCTGAAAAGACTCCACATTGACGTGTAAATCCAACAACTGAACCAAGCTCCGTGCCGCTTCTTTCTCCGGTGTCAGAATACTATCTAAATTAAAAGCCTCAAGCACGGTCTTATGCACATCATCTACCGCACGGGCATAGATATGTTTCACTCCTTTCTTTTTCAGCAGTGCCACCACACGCACAGAAGCACCAAAATTCTCGCCGATAGCAACAATAACCACATCCACATCTTTCAGTGGCAGCACACTGAGCGATTGTTCGTCCGTAGCATCAATAATAAAAGAAGTCGCGATTTTGTCCTTCAACACATCCACACGATGCTCGTTTGTATCCACTCCTATCACCTCATGTCCCAATACGGAAAGCTCTTCAGCCAACACTCCGCCGTAATTTCCTAAACCAATAATAATGTATTTCATAACTAGTTGATTATGATGTTATCACTCGGATATTTATATTTTGTTATTTTTTTCTGTTTAATAAGGCTGGATATCAAAGTAAGCACCCCTACTCGTCCGATAAACATCAGAACAATGACAATCAGTTTGCTGTCACTTCCCAAAGTAGGTGTCAGATCCAAGCTTGAACCTACCGTACTGAGTGCCGAAGTACACTCAAAAACCAACGCCATCACTGAAGCCTGCGGCTCTAGAATGCTTAAACCGAAGATACCCGCGAAAACAATCAGCAGATAAAGAATCAATGTGGCATTAGAACGCCGGATGGAATCATGAGATAACTCCCTGTTGAAAATATTGACTTTATCGGCACCTATAAGAATAGCACGCAAGTTCAACATGACTACAGCAAACACATTCACCTTCACACCACCGGCCGTAGACTGCGTACCGCCGCCAATCATCATCAGCACCACCATCAGCAGCAACGTCTGCACACTGAAAGTAGTCATGCCCACACTTGAAAATCCTGCCGTACGGGGACAAGTTGCGTTAAAGAAGCCCTGCACCCATTTCTCCGTAGCCGTCATTCCCTCAAAAGCATGATTCCATTCGAAAACAACAATGGCCACAGTACCCGTCACTAGCAAGATAGCCGTCATAATCAATACGATACGGGTATTCAGGTTATATAAATGTATTTTACGGATTGTCCTCTTATTCTTTTTGACATAACGGTGATACAAGCGCTTGCTTTCATAAGAAACCGTTTCATACAGATTTACTAGAATCGGGAAACCTATACCTCCCAAAATAACCAGGAAAGAGATAGTGATATATAGCAAGTTATGATTATGAAGTACCAGTTCGTTACCTAAGTTTCCATACAAAGTAGAGAATCCGGCATTGCAAAAGGCAGAAATGGAATGGAAAGCAGAAAAAGCCAGTTCTTCCTCAATATCCATGCCCATAGTGCCATGTATACTTAAAAAAATAACCCCCATCCCAGCAGCCTCTATCACCAAGGTAAACCCTAATATATATAATAAGGTGGAAAGCAGCGAACTGAGTGACTGCGAGCTTACCATATCACGGACCACCAACTGATTGTAGAGCGAAGTATTCCCCATAAAAAACATGGCAAAGAAACTGGTCAGGGTCATGACTCCCAAACCGCCGATTTGTATCAGCATGATAATGATGAACAACCCCTCGGACGTGAATGTAGAAGAGACATCGACCGAAACCAACCCCGTGACACAAATGGCACTGGTAGCGGTAAACAGAGCATCGATAAAGGAAATGCCATGATAAGTGGCACGCGGAAGCATCAGTAACGCTGCCCCTATCAGAATAAATATGAGAAAACTGGATGCAAAGATCAAAGACGGGTTGGTGCGCCTGCCCAGCAGCCGGACTATCCCATTAGACAATTGCAGCAGCGAAAGCAAAGTGAGCAGCACCACATGATATAAACGACTGTGGAAAAAAGACCAGAAATCATGAATTCCTCCTTGCACCTCCGGTTCATGGAAAATAACCGGAATCAAAGTCAGATAAAGCATCAGACTCAGTATCCATGCCAGTCCCCGGTACTTCCGCTTGGTATCCGAGTAATTTAATAAAAGATGCAGGGAAATATCAACCAGAAAAACAATCCAGACAAAATGATACAGCGTGTTTATCATCTCCATTTCTTCAAAAGAAATAAGAAATCCATGCTCATAAACCAATGTAAGGATGAACAAGGCCGACATCATATAAGTTATCCCGTCCATCCATTTCAGCAATCGCTCTATGTACGGTTTTACTAACTTCTTACGATAGATAAATAGTTTGTGTAAAGGTTCCATGTCGATATCATCTTGCATTAACAGAAAACAAACTTAATCAAAATATTCACATCTCTGCCTATAATAACAAATAACTTCGCATTTTTACTCTGACATCCCTTTTTTTATTGTTCCCGACAAAAAAGCAGTTGAAAATTAGTAAGGAATACTTTTTTTACCTAATTTTGACCGCAAAACTATTAAATTGAAAGATTATGAGCACAAAACAGAAACGTTTTATCTTACCAGAGGATGAAATTCCTAAATACTGGTACAACATACAGGCAGACATGAAGACCAAACCCATGCCGCCGTTGAACCCTAAAACCAAAGAAGCGCTGAAACCGGAAGACCTCTACCCCATTTTTGCCAAAGAACTTTGCAAACAGGAATTAAACCAGACAGACGCATGGATTGAAATTCCCGAAGCAGTGCGTGAAATGTACAAATACTATCGCAGCACACCATTGGTACGTGCCTACGGACTGGAAAAAGCACTAGGGACTCCCGCACATATTTATTTCAAAAATGAAAGTGTCAGCCCCATCGGCTCCCACAAACTGAACTCGGCTCTGGCCCAGGCATATTATTGCAAGGAAGAAGGCGTAACCAATGTCACTACAGAAACCGGTGCCGGACAATGGGGCGCCGCTCTATCGTATGCCGCAAAGGTATTCGGGCTGGAAGCTGCCGTTTATCAAGTAAAGATCAGCTATAATCAGAAGCCCTATCGCCGCAGCATCATGCAGACATTCGGAGCAACGGTCACCGCCTCTCCATCCATGTCTACCCGTGCCGGCAAGGATATCATTACCCGTAATCCCAATTATCAAGGTTCACTGGGAACAGCCATCTCCGAAGCTATCGAACTGGCAATGAGCACTCCCAACTGTAAATATACACTAGGGTCGGTATTAAGCCATGTCACACTGCATCAAACGGTTATCGGTCTGGAAGCCGAAAAGCAAATGGAAATGGCAGGCGAATATCCCGACATGATTATCGGTTGCTTTGGTGGCGGTTCCAATTTTGGAGGAATCTGCTTCCCCTTTATGCGCCACACTATCCTGAATGGGAAACAAACCCGATACATTGCTGCCGAACCGGCTTCGTGTCCGAAACTGACCCGTGGTAAATTCCAGTATGACTTTGGCGACGAAGCCGGATATACCCCGTTGCTGCCCATGTTTACACTGGGGCATAATTTCTCTCCGGCCAATATCCATGCGGGAGGTCTCCGTTATCACGGTGCAGGTGTCATCGTTTCACAATTATTGAAAGACAATCTGATGGAAGCGGTTGATATCCAGCAATTAGAATCCTTCCAGTCTGGTTGTTTGTTCGCACAAGCAGAAGGAATCATTCCGGCTCCCGAATCGTGCCATGCCATCGCCGCCGCTGTACGCGAGGCGAACAAGTGCAAGGAATCCGGTGAAGAGAAAGTGATCCTGTTCAACCTTTCAGGTCACGGGCTGATTGATATGGCCTCATACGACCAATACCTGGCAGGTAACTTGATGAATTATGAGTTAAAAGACGAAGATATCCAGAAGAACTTGGATGAAATAAAAGACATGTAATCAGGACATAAAATAAACGAAGGATACGGAAAGGATATATTATCCTATAAACTACGGCAAGCTAAGCGGTTGTATCCTTCAGGTTAAGGGTTCTTTTACTGACAACTTCTATCTCCCAAACTTGCGGAGTTAACTCCATAGCCTTTGGAGTTATCTCCATAAGCTTGGGAGTTAACTCCAAAGGCTATGGAGATAGAAAGGATACGTTAGTTTAAGCTTAGGGATAGGATAGAAAAGGCTTAACCATACAATGAAAGACACAAACCACTCTACCGGCGGGATATAACATTAACATAAGTTCGATATAAGAAATAACTCGTTACAGGATGGTTTTGAGTTAAATGACAAAAGGATTATTAAAATTCAATATCAGTCTTGCTCATATTCCTGTCAGTTATAAGCTAGTCTTATAATAAACTCATGTTATCATAAGAAAAAATCCGCGTTATCCCGCACAACCCACACCTAAAAAATGATTCAAAACCACAAAATAACAGGCACTTCAAGCCTGTTTATAAAGAAAATGAACTATTTTACAGGATTATGTATGAAAAGTACAAATTAATTTCCCTTTTTATTCCTTTCTTTGCACAGTTACATCAATAATCCAAATAAGTATGAAAAACATCATGAAGCTTTTCTTGTATGCTGCATTACCTTTGGCATTAATTGCACTAGGCAGTTGTAGCTACCCTAAAAACATCACGTTCAAAGCCGACTCACAAACAGGGGCGCTAAGCGGACTTTATCTGACAAGCGACACTTCCATGAACTGGATCCTGCGTACGGATGGAACACAATACGAATGGGTGGACTCCCGGTATGGATGGGGATTGGGACATCTTCGGATAAACGGCACTGAATACTCCTGGAATATCCCGACAAAAAAACATGACACGAGCCATCACATGACCGTGAAATACCAGACAGGTGACATAGAAATAAACGTAGCCCGAAAATGGAACAGGGACGGGAACCTGGTAGAATCCTACGAATTCGTAAACACCGGAGAAAAAGACGCCGACTTACAGGACATTGCCATCAACACACCTTTCAATGACAATTATCCGGATGCCCAGACTTGCTACGAAGCCCGTTGCAATGCACATATATGGGCAGGAGGAAATGAAGCCTATGTCTATTGCACCCGGATGAGCGGAGCCCCCGGCGGATTGGGACTGATTATGGAAGAAGGTGCCATTAAAGGCTATGAAGTGAGGGAGCGCTCGCAGAAAAAAGGAAGCTCCAACTTCCGCGGTGTTTTCCAACTTAATCCACAGGACAAGACTTTAAAGCCGGGAGAATGTTATACCATACAATGGTTACTCCTATCGGCGGACAACTGGGATGAATTCCAAGCAAAAGCCATAGACAACGGTCTGATCATAGCCTCAGCAGACCGTTATGTAGTAGAAGCAGGCGAAAAAATAAATGTTTCGTTCAAAAGCAACTGCCCCTCACTGAAAGGCAAGCTATTGCTGAACGGTAAAGAAGTGGCAGAAGTAAGCGGTGACAACATCAATTATACCACCATAATAAATGAACCCGGAGAGAAGATTTTCACACTGGCCTACGGGAACGGAAAGCAAACGTCGGTAGAGTGTCTTGCCGTCAGCAACTTTGACAGCCTGGTCAACCACCGGTGTCAGTTCATTGCCGGACACCAACAGTTCATCAAGCCCGGTGACCCTAGAAGCGGTGCCTTCATTGTTTATGACAACGATACCGAATCCCTTTACATCAACGGAGAAAGTGGCAGCAAACGCTCTGACTGCGACGAAGCCAGAGAAAGGGTAGCTATGGGGATTCTGCTGGCTCTACAATACCAACGTACTTCCGACAAAAAATTAATGGATGCCCTGAACAACTACGTATCTTTCATCCGCCGCATCCAGAAACCGGACTACACAACCAATTCCACCGTAGACTTCAAGAGCAAGAACCGGGGATACAACTATCCGTGGGTGGCCGATTTCTGGTTTACCATGTTCCGCACCACAGGCAATAAACAATATCTGAAAGACGGGTACGGCACACTGCGTGCACTGGTCCGTTATTTCAAGCATGGTTTTTATTGCATCAATATCCCGACCTACGGCTATACTCTATTGAAAGAAAACGGATTTACTGCCGAAGCGGACACTCTGCTGAACGATTTCAAATCAATGGCAGACGTATTTTGTGAAAACGGGCCTAATTATCCGACCTCCGAAGTCAATTACGAACAGAGCATCGTAGCTCCGTCCATTATCCATCTGCTGAATGTATATATGCTCACCGGGGATGAAAAATATCTGAAAGGGGCCGAAAGCCAGCTTCCTTTATTAGAATCATTTGGCGGAAAACAGCCCAGTTTCCACCTTTATGACATCGCTATTCGTCACTGGGATGGTTATTGGTTTGGAAAAGACCGGATTTGGGGAGATACCTTCCCACATTACTGGAGCACTTTATCGGGTATTGCCTTCCGTCTTTATGCCAAAGCGACCGGAAAACAAGAATATGCAGAACGGGCCTTGAATATTTTCCGGAACAATCTATGCCTCTTCACCGAAGACGGAAGAGGAAGCTGCGCCTTTATCTATCCGAACAAAGTGAACGGACAAAAAGCTCATCTTTATGACCCGTTTGCCAATGACCAGGATTGGGCAATGGTATTTTGGTTGGAGTATGGCCCGGATTTCAAGTAAATGAGGAGATGCCGAAAGTCCGTCCGATAGTGCTGTCATGTATTCAGCTGTAGGGGCAGGGATTGTCTCATAGCCGTCAAGCAAAGGAAAAACATCTACCGTAGAACACCGACCCAAAAGGGTCGGTTTCTTCATTTTATAAGTTTTAGATAACAGTCTGCAGGTTCTTCCAGAGTTCCGCTTCTCTCCCGACTTTATCGTCAAGAAGCTGCTTACAAGACCACGGTCGGTCATACTTTGGAAAGAGAACCTGCAACTGCTTTCGTACTATCAGGCAGATACACGAGTCTGCCCCTACGGTGGTGAAAATACTATTTGCCAACTCAGATTGACGAATATAAGTTTTTTTGCCTGCCCGAACCAACGGGCACGATCTTGGGAGAATATGCAAATCAGCCTATTTTCGGGCGAGCAAACCTCGCCCTTACAAGCAAAATGATAGCTGAATTCCTTAAATATGTTTTCACCCAGCCACAAACTATGACTCAAAGCTGCGAAGCATTTTAATCTCGTCCCGCCAAATGGTGTCATCGGGAGTTTCAAGAATAACGGGCATATCGTCAAAACGGGAATCCTGCATAAAGCGGCGGAAGAAATCAATACCAATCAGCCCCTTTCCGATACTGTCATGACGGTCTACCCGGCTACCCAATGGTTTCTTTGAGTCATTCAAGTGAATGGCACACAAATAGTTTCTCCCCACTACCTCATCAAACTCGGTAAAGACCCGGTCATATTCATTCACAATATCATAACCGGCGGTATAGGTATGGCAAGTATCCAGGCAAACTCCCACACGAGATTTATCCTCCACCTTATCTATAATATATCTCAAATGCCAGAATTCATTTCCCACATTACTTCCCTGTCCGGCTGTATTCTCAATCACAGCAGTCACACCGGTCGTCTTATCCAAAGTCATATTGACAGACTCGGCAATCCTGTCCAGACACTTCTCTATGGATATCTTGTTCAAATGACTTCCGGGATGAAAATTCAGCATTTTCAATCCTAAAAGCTCGCAACGCTGCATTTCGTCCAAAAATGCTGCACGACTCTTCTCCAGCCCTTCCTCGTCAGGATGTCCCAAATTTATCAGATAACTGTCATGAGGAAGAACATACCGGGCATCAAAACCTTCTTTCTCGCAGTTTTCTTTAAACAGAGTAACACTCTCGACAGACAAAGGTTTTGCAATCCATTGCCTCTGATTCTTTGTAAAAAGAGCGAATGCGTCCGCTCCTATCCCTAATGCATTAACGGGGGCCATTTCCACGCCCCCGCTTACGGATACATGTGCACCTATTTTTTTCATTCTCTTTCCATTATTGATAGACACAAAGATAGGAAAAATAAGTTAGAAATTATATTGCGCACTCAAGTTTATACGGTTTGCTTCACGGTTCACATCATTAAAATTCTCTCTCCAACCATGAAGATATTCCGCACCTACCTGCAAGTTATGACTTACATTCCAGAATACATTTGCAACCAGGTACTGACCTTTTTTATACTGAGTTTCATTAAAGTGAGCATAGCAATCTTCTGTAAACAGACGTGACTGGCTATACGTAGCCGATGCGAATACCCGTTTCGAGAAATTATACTGTAATCCGGCATACCATCCTTTCATGGGCAGTACCTGCATACGTCCGGACTCATCGGCCAAAGGAACGATATCTACATTCAAGTTGCTGATATCATTCAAATATTGAGCAATACCTCTACCATAAGTATATTGTCCGTAAAGCTGGAAACCACCCAGTCTTGCTGTCCCCGATGCCTGTATCCCCCAACCGGTCAATGACTTTGCCTTATTATTCACTTGATCCTCATAAGTCATACTTCTCAAGATTCCTCCCACACGTATATGACTAGCCTTTGCCCAGGAATACTGTACATAGGCAGGAATATCCGGCATCCTCTGCTTACCGATTCTCACATCTTGTGCCGGAGTACCGTCTACTGACGGCATTTCCACACCGACACCCACTTTCAAACCTTTCATCACATTGGCTTCATAACGCAACTGGGTGGCGCGATAGAAAGTCATCCCGTCAGGTCCTTGAAAATCAATAGTCGGAGGAGCTGCGGCAAGATCCATAAACAATCCGGTATCATACCCCATAGTAAAGCCCAGGAAGGATAAATAAGCATTCTGCAATTCAAAAGTCTTTCCACTTCCACGGAAGTTTCCGGCTGTATAAACGATGAAGTTACCCAAATGCTTGGTTCTCCCCACCAACTTTAAAAAGATAGTGGAAGTGCTTGCATCCATCTGGAACTGATTACGGACAGACGTGGATCCCGGTTGCGGAATGAGTGCAGGGATAAAGTCAACATCATCCACTATCCCATTAAAATCATATTCCATTGTAGTTTTCAAATAACCACCGATACCCAATGCAAACTTTCCCTGTTGGTCAGTAAGTAAAAAACGAGGAGCACGGGGATCATGGAAATGCGGACGTTGCGTTTCTTCAAATACATTGATTAATTCTTCCTTGCCATTTTTATCTTTTGAGATAATAACAACAGGTCCCGGTCCTTCCAGCTCCGGATAAAGTTTTTTTTGTTGCGCAAACATCGACGTAACAATCATTGCGCCCAATACAAGGCAACTCATTGATTTAAAGATACTTTTCATAAAAGTTAAGTTTAGGTAAATAGTCAATTCAATGGACTATGAACAAAAAGTTTAGAAAAAAGTTTGGGAAATGTTTGCAAATTCAAAAAAAGTCACTACCTTTGCACCCGCAATCGAGAGAGAAATCCTCGATAAAAAGGATGGCCCGTTCGTCTATCGGTTAGGACGCAAGATTTTCATTCTTGAAAGGGGGGTTCGATTCCCCCACGGGCTACCAAATAAAAAAGCCATCGATAAATCGATGGCTTTTTTATTTGGTAGCCCTGCTTTGTGCAGGGTATCCGGCGGCTCAGTTTGAAAACGGGTCAGTCTTAAAATTTGGACCACTGACCCAAAACTGACGGATTCATGAAGGATTGTGCTTTAAATTCTTCATAATAAACAACTGTAAGCAAGCGGATTAGACACTTATGAAGGATTTGAATCAAAATAAATCTGGATAGTCTTGTACAGGGGGGGCTGAATCAACAGAAGGGTCAGTCCGAAACATAAGACAACGGGACAGATCCAACTTATTCATCGACTCCGCCCCGTTCTATGTCAGAATACCATAAAAAGAATATGATTATTCAATCTCTCCAAAAAGCTCAGCCAGTTTATTTGCCAAAGCCTCACCACGAAGATTTTCTCCTACCATGACCCCTTGGGCATCTATCAAATACATAGTAGGAACAAATTTCACTTTATATATATCAGCAATACCTTCAGTATCCAAAAAATTAGGCCACTGAAGTTGTTCTTCTTTCAGCGCTTTTGTCCATTCCGCCTCTTTTTTATCAATAGAGATACTTACAATCTGGAAACCCCTGTCTGCATATTGCGTATAGAGTTTTTTCAAATTAGGAATCTCCTTACGGCAAGGATTACACCATGATGCCCAAAAATCAATAAGGACATACTTCTTACCTTGGCACAAATCGGTTAAAGTTACCGATTTCCCATCTTGTGACTTGGCTGTAAAGACAGGCACTTTAGAACCGATCTGACTATCAGGAGCCACACTCTCTTTCACCATTTTTCCATAGCGGGAATGTTTAGCCTCTTCTGACAAGGCATCATACCACGGTTTCTGCTCTTCGGTAAGATAAGAAAACAAACTGATCATCATCAGAGGCCCCCAATAAGACTCTTTATTGTCCATAACTAATTTATAGTAAGTGGCATCTACCGTAGCAAAGAACAAACTATCGGCCACGGCAGATGCTTTGTAAGCTTCCGTAGCAACGACAGAATCCATCAAGATCTTATCTTTGGCAACTCTCGCTTTACCATAGGCAACACGGATATCCTTAAACTTCTCGTTATTCGTCACATAAATAGAATCCAAGGCATCACGTGTGCTCAATAATTTTACATATTTGTCCGTCAAAGGAGATCCCGTCACTGAAACCTGTGAAAAATTATAATTCACGGTTCCATTAAGGTTTTCAGAAGTCACCTTACCCTCCACGCTTATACTGCCATTCTCCAACATCAGAGGCATGGAACCGTATGCATCTTTCACCATCAACCGTACAGCCAGAGGTTCATCCGCCACCCCTTTAAATATAAATTTTCCATCTACAACAATAGTATCCGCCACCGGTTTTTCATGACCATGACTTACAGGAAATAGCTGTACATGGGATCCGTCAGGAATTCCATCAATTGCAGCTGTCAGTGTGTACCCCGTTACCGACTGCCGGGTACAAGATGCCATCATCACCAAAACAACGGCGAATGTTGCTAATAAATACATCAATTTCATAAAGTCTGTTTTTATAGGTTATTTAGATACATTTTGAGTGATAGTTCCACTACCCGGATTCTGAACGGCACCTGCCGGGAAAGGCATAATCCAAAGATGTGAAGCCGGGGTTAATGTATAAGTCTGCCCTTCCCATGTTTTGGATAGTGCACGTGCAAAAGTACCTTCGGCATTAAACCTCCGGGTATCAGCGAATGGCACAATAGTGAAAATCAATTCATTGTCTTTCGTACGTCGGATCAAGTCAATGGCTTCTGTCAAAGTTGAAGCCTGCAAGGGTTGATATATCTCCGGCAGAATACGGGTCTTACGTACCTTGTTCAACACATCCATAGCAGCAGAGAAATCATTACCTGTGACCTGACGTGCCAAACATTCGGCCTTGATGAGATATACCTCGCAAGTGGTCAGACCAGCCCCGTTGAAATATCCTTTGGCCAAACCTTGATAGTAAGTATCCTGATTTACCGTACGCAGTTTCCAGCGGGAAAGAAAACGCGCATCCCCTCCCTCGAAACTCTCCGCACGTTCCACCGGAATATTAAGTTCGCTGGTAGCATAGTTAGGGTTACCCTCTCCACAACGGAAATAGTAATTCTCCACATAATCATACCCTGTCGCTGACGGTAACGACGGATAACTGTCTTCTTTTGTAATAGCTTCCTTATGACTGTTGTAATAAGATATCCAATCATACAGAGTATCATTCTGTTCCAAAGCCATATCCGCGTATTTCAGCGCTTCTTCATAATTCGCCATTTGCAAATAGACCCGTGCCAAGAAGGCATAGGCTGCTCCCAAATTGGGATGGATAACAGTCCTTGACTGTTGGGGTAATCCTTGTTGTATGGCTTCTTTTACATCTTTAATCATGAAATCATAGATTTCTTGAATAGTGACCTGCTTGTGAGGAGCATTAATATCGGCACTGGTTATCAAAGGTACACTCAGTTTAGTACCGGCAGTTGCAGACACATAGGTATCAGCATAATAATTGGCCAGTATGTAATAGCTCATAGCGCGAATCACTTTGGCATAAGCCATTACCTCATTGCGTTCGGAATCAGTCGCTTCGGTTGCAACGGGAACATGCTCCAGCAAGAGATTACAAGTGGAAATAGCCATATAACTACGGTAATAAGTCCCTTCGTCCTGATTGTTCAGTACAATTCTGTCCGCTGTTTCATTCCACAGATAATTGGCACTCGTAAGGGTAACGCTAGTCAGACTGCTTTGTCCTACAAATTTATCATTCAACAGATAAAGACTATTCGTTACAGGAATATAGCCAATGGTATATTCATCTCGCAGCAATGCTTCAAAATCAGCCAAGGTAGTAGGAATTTTGTTCCCTTTGGGAACAATATCCAAATAATCATTACAAGAAGTCAGATTTATCCACCCTAACACTGTCATTATCATAAATAGTATCTTTTTCATATTGCTCTCATTTAAAAGTTCAAATTGACATTACACAAATAATTTGGTTTACTATATCCCCCAAGCATCCATTTCACATCACGACTTTTAGCCAAAGTGAACACATTTTCCATACCTAGCATGATACGTGCATTTTTTACATAAAACTTCTGACATACACTTGCAGGAACATGATAAGTAACAGAGAGATTCTTCAAGCGCCAGTTATCGGCATCAAGTACATGAATGGAAGCCTTGCTATAAAGATCGGATGAGTAAGAATTATAATCCTTGCTTTCTGACGGAACATAGCGTGGTACATCGGTATATGCCTCATCACCAGGCTGACGCCAACGTTTACTCACATCCTTACTTGTCACTCCTAATCCCGGATAGGCTATATTGGTATTCCGCATTTTGTGCCCCCCTTCAAAAAGCAGTTGAGCAGCCAGTTCCCAATTCTTATAACGGAGATTGGTATTAATAGCCCCACTATAAACCGGAACAGAAGTTCCTAAATACACAACATCCTCCACTTTTTGCGGTGAACTGCTTACATGGATATTTCCTTCCGAGTCATACACCTGAGGCTGCCCTTTACTATCCAGCCCTGCCCACAGATATCCATAAATGGCATTATAAGGCACTCCAACACGGGGATAGGCGGCAGGATAATCGAACTGAAGAAAAATAGCAGGTGCTTTTACATTGACATAAGTCACTTTATTCTTATTGTATCCCAGCACACCACCTACGTTCCAATTCCAATCTTTTCCCATAATGACATCACTGGAAAGAGTCAACTCGAATCCACGGTTTCTCATTTTACCATTATTCATGGTATAAGTAGAAAAACCAAAACCTTCAGTAGGTACTCCATTGGTATTGGCTAACAAATCCACGCCCGATTTATTATAATATTCAATAGAACCGTTCAATCGATTTCTAAACATAGAGAAATCTACACCAATATTAGCTGTAGTTGTCTTTTCCCACCGCAAATCAGGATTAGGACGGTTGCTGATAGTCCCTTGTATGCCGCCCACATGGGTATTATTATTATAATAAGCCGTCATATAAGGAGCAGAATTCTTGGCGATGTTACCACCGATACCACAACTGAAACGCAGTTTCATCATATTTATAAATGAAACTTTAAAAAAAGATTCTTTGTCCAGATTCCAACCAGCACCTACCGACCAGATAGGTTTCTTCTGATACTTGGAACCAGTAGCAAACAAATTGGTACGATCCCAACGAATGCTTCCTGTCACCATATATTTACCATCATACGTGTAAGCTGCATTCCCATAAAAAGAAACAAAACGATTTACCAGTTCATAGATGTTGGAGATATCATTTTTATTGAATGATACATAGTTTCCCAAAACTCCGGTATAAGTATTACTCAGCACCCGTTCATCAATAAGATCATAAGTTAGTAAAGCCGGATCATAATTATAATATTTCCGATTATTGTATTCCGTCTTATTTTCACGTACTTCCATACCAAACAAAGCGGTCACATCATGTTTTTCTGCAAATGTCTTGTTAAAATCCAATTGCTGACGGAAATTATAAGCACGGATACTATTAGTCCCCGTTGTATAAATATTGCCATAAGGAAGATTATAAGTAGCCTGGCCACTCCCACTTGCATCAGTAGCAAATGTATTTACTTTATTACGCACAGCATAGCTTTCCTTATCTTGCAATTGGCTTGTCTTATATTCCCCTACTTCATATTGGAACGAAGCAGTGTATCTCAACCAGTCTGTGAATTTAAAATTAAGTCTCGCAAAAGTACGATTACTAAAATTCTTACTCTTCGACAAGTTTCTTCCCAATTCGTCCAAAGGGGTAATATCCATACTATACAATCCGTAAGAAGAAATAATTTCCTGTTGTGACTTACTGTACCGGTCCGCAACCGTGTTAGTATAGTAGCTTCCATCGTCATTCAACAACGAACTATAAGGAACATAATTATATCCGGGTGAGGTCAGATTATAACTTTGCGTTGTACCATCTCCATAATTCAGATACGTTCCCAAATCCAGACTCAGCCATGAAGTAAGCCGGGTAGTGTTCTGCAAATTCAATCCGAAACTCTCGCTGTCAGTATATTTATCTTCTTCCCGGTTATTCCTGTAAGACAGCGAAGCATTAAATGTATTTTTTTCCGTTCCACGCCCGATATTCAAGTTATATTGTTGCGAAAACGGATTTCGTTTACCATATTTCTTCACATCATCATAATAACGGAATCCCTGTGAAGCCAGTTCATGTAGCGTCTGCTCCATTTGTGCTTCGCTGATCGCACCTGTATGATGTTTTAAAATAGCCTGTACCCCCAAACAGGAATACATGGATGCATTGTCCAACAAATTCTGTGCATATTGGGATGCTCCCTCTCCTTGAAGATTAGGATTCATGGCCGCCCACTCCTTTTCCATCTCTATCATGTCAGCCGTACCGGCTAAGTGACCGGTATAAAAATTATAAGGGCGTACTGTCAATGTCGCTGAAAATGATACATTCAGCTGATTCTTTCCGGCTTTTTTAGTAGTGATGACTACTACACCATTAGCAGCACGAGCACCATAGATAGACGTAGCCGCGGCATCTTTTAATACCGTAATATTCTCTATATCCTCTATATTCAAATCAGGCACATTTTCGACCCAGTTGCCCAGTCCGTCAGAAATAGTTTTCTCTACCGGAAACCCATCAATCACATACAGAGGAGTAGTAAGTCCGTTCATCGAAGTCACACCACGTATCTTACCGTCACTATAACCTGCTATTCTTCCCTCTATCAATGAGCTGACACTACTTAACCGTTGGGTTTCCAACTTTTTCGAATCTACTTTCGCAAATGAACCGGTAGCCCGTTCCCTGGAGATAGTCTGATATCCGGTTACCACCACCTCGTCCAGCAGTTCGGAGGCCGGCTCCAAGACAATTCTGTAACTGTTCGCACTTGTCAATCTTACTTTCTTTGATTCATAGCCCAAGTAAGAGATTTCTATCTCTTTCGCTGTGCGGAGCAGGGTCAGCCGGAAGTGCCCGTTCATATCGGTTATGACAGCAGCCAGTTCCTCCCCTTTCGTCTGGCTCACCTGACGGATGTGAGCGGCAGGCAGGGGATCTCCATTCTCATCTACAACTATACCGCTGATCATCCGGTCTGTTTGTGCATATGCCATTGTTCCACACAAAAACAATGCAACGAAAAACATCGCCAGTCGAAGTAGCTTTCCGTGGTAATCTGAATGTTTCATACTTTTTATAGATTTAATATTAATACTGTTTATAATCACTTTTAAGTCCCGTTTTATTGTTAAAACAGTTTTGCAGCTTATATTGCGTCGATAGCAAATTAATGCATAAAGTTTTAAATTATAGCAAAAACAGGTTGTCCAAATACAGCAATTGCCGCATTTGGATAAATTTATGATAGCAAATTAATAGATTATCTATTTTTATGCAATTCCTGCACTTTGTTTCTATACTGGGCGGGAGTCATACCAGTAGCCGCCTGAAACTGGCTATAAAAAGTAGTCATGGAATTAAAGCCCAATTCAGCTGAAATCGCCTTTAGCGGAGTTTGGTTATCAGGATCGGAAAGTGAACGGACTGCCTCTTTTGTGCGGAAACCATTTACAAATTGAGTAAAAGTCTGCTTGGTCTGCTCATTAATAATTTGAGAGAGATAAGTACGATTAGTTCCCAACATTTCCGCTACTTTCTCTTTAGTCAGCAAATTGTCTGTAAATACCTTCTCCTCCCGCAACAGCGTTTCCAAACGCAGAAATAAATCCTGCTTCTTTTCATCTGTCAACGAGGATGAAGCATATTTCTCAGGTTGCGGCAAAGAAGTTTTCGTCGAGTCCGTAAGATATTCTTGTAAAAGAGCGGACTGGCGGCCTATCTCTGCAAACTGCTCGTCTATTTTGTTCTGCAATTGCTGTTCACGCCGGATAGCGTCCTGATTTTGCTTCACAATGGTAAGGTACAGCTTATTTTTTCTGTAATATAAGTAATATAGTAAAGAGGCAGCTATGAAGATACAGATAAATCCGGCTATAAGCAATTGCATCTTATTTTCCTTTTCCAATAATTCCAGACGGTTTTGTTTTATCTCGTTTTCCTGCCGTTCCATATCGTATTTTGCACGTATCTCCCCCACAGCACGTTCCTTTTCCGCATTATATAAGCTATCTGTTTCCAGCTGATAGAGCTTATGATACTTCAACGCCTCTACCAGCATACCATCTTCTTCATAACATCGGGATAAAGCCTTCAACAGGTCACTTCGATAGATGGCATTAGCCTGTTGGTAAGACAGTTCTATTCCGGCTTTCAGCATCCAGACAGCCCGGTCATACTGGTGATGCTCCATTAAAATTTCGGCATAGCCCAAATAAGAATTCATCACTGAAGAAATATTTCCCTGTTCTTTCAAATCCAAAGCCTTCCGGAAAAAAACCAGCGCTTCATCATCTTTATTCAATTTATGCAGAATATATCCATAAAGATTGTAAACGTTTGATTGATCATAAAAGTCATTCTGCACCATGGTGAACTCCGCCTCCTGAATATATTTCAATGCTGTATTATAGTCACTCTTCAAATAATACATATAAGCGGTATTGGTTGAACCACTATAAATCAGATAAGGATCTTTCCGTTCATGTCCCAGTTCATAACATTCAAGAGCATATTTCAATCCTGTGCTATCATTTTTCAAATAATAAATACCGGCAATATTAGAAAGCAAAATGGAATAGAGCCTGTCATAATGACAACGTCTTGCAGCTTCAACTCCTTTGAAGAAATAGGTAAGTGAACGATAATAGTCTTTTTGGACATTCGATGCATAAAGTCCCAGCCCATTATATACGGAACATAAGGCGGAATCATTTTTATTACTTTCACCTATCAGCCTGGCCTGCCCTAAATGACTATAAGCCTCCTTTACATTTCCCTTCATCATATGGGCCTGCCCCAGACAAATATGAGAATAAATTACAGCGCCATTGTAATCCCGTTCATTATAACCCAACTCAAACAATTGTCGACCATAAAAGATAGCCTGATCATAATCTGCTTTATTCAGATAGAGAAAACTAACTTTCCGAAGTGCTTCTTTGTCTTTAGGATACTTTTTCAGATACTCCAACTGTACATTAATGGCATTATTTATTTCTTCTTGCGCCTCTGAAACAACGGGCAAGAGTCCCAATAACATTACAACCATCCACAGTTTGAACATCTTCATTCCCGTCATCCTCCCTTTTCTTCTTTCCGCATACTGAACTCACAGCCACAATATTGCTGATTATAAAAATTATATTCCTTAATGATAGCAATGCGACGCTCGCTCAATCCACCTTTACGCCAGTTCTGTTCCCAATAAGTGACATCCGGATAAGGAGCCGTAGCATATCGGCCCGCTTCCTCTATCTGTTCCAAACTTTTCCAACGGCTGGAAGCAAGCGTAGTAGTGATAACCGGGAATCCATGTTCGTGGGCATAACGTGCGGTTTCCTGCAGTCGCATCTTGAAACAACGCAAGCAACGGCCTCCTCGTTCAGGCTCTTGCTCCATTCCTGCCATTCGACAACGCCAGGCATCATGATCATAATCGGCATCTATAATTTCCAATCCCAAGGACTGGGCATACCGCGTACATTCGTCCTTGCGGATAATGTATTCCTCCAACGGATAAATATTGGGATTACAATAATAGATAACCGGAGTGACACCATGCTGCATCAAGCACTCTATGATGGCTGATGAACAAGGAGCACAACAAGTATGAAGCAACACTTTGTCGGCTCCTCCCGGAACTTCAAGCTGAAATTTCTTTTTCATACGGCAAATTTAATAGATATTTGCCATACTGACCAACGGTTCGTATAATTTTTCTATATCCTGCGCATCTATTTCTATCTCCACTTGATCACCGGGAACCAGGGTTTGCCCCTGAGGAAGTAAGTTTTTACGATTCCGATGTATACTACGAATGATACAATGATTAGGTAAAGCCAATGTATCCACTTCCTTTCCGTCAAAATAAGACCCATCCATTATCTCGACAAAAAGATGATAGCGGGCACCAGCCTCTTCGGAAGACTCCGGATTATGGCTACGGAACATCCTGTCATACAGCAATACATTGTAAGGTTTTATCTGTAACAATTCGGTGAAATAATAAGTCAACCCACCTACCACGATGGAAGGATAGAACACCTCGAAATGACCGGTAATCTCCGTTATCAGAACAATGGCAGTCAAAGGGGTACGCACCACAGCCACCAAAAAAGCCACCATCCCGATCAGCATCATATAACTCACATTCTCATACCCTATCCATCCGCGCTGTACCAATACCAACCCGAAGATTTGTCCCAATAATCCTCCCGTAACCAAGGTAGGAATGAAACTTCCTCCCGGCAAACCCGAAGAAAGAGAAAACAGCGTAAAAACAAAATGAATAAGCATCATGATAGTAAGCCACCGGATATCATGAGTTCCATTCATTCCCTGCATCATCAAAAACTGCTCTCCGCCACCTGTCAGATTCGTCTCTGTTAACGATATGGCATAAGCTATGATCAATAAATACAACATCTTGACAGGAATGGAGAGTTTCATGGCAGGTATCCTTTCTTGAAAGAAAGGAACGATGAGCGAATAAAACTTTGCAATGACAGCCATAAGGGCGGCAAAGATAATATAAAGCTCTGCCTGACGGATAAAAGATAAACCGGGAACGACCGCACTAATCAGATGATAAGGAGTCGTGGGGAACATCCAACTAGCCACTCCTCCGGCTACCACGCCGGCCAACAAGGTAGTAATGGCGGTTTTAGGCGCATCAAAACGCTCGATGGATTCTATTACCAGCAAAGAAGAAGACAACGGAGCGGCAAAAGCGGCAGACAAGCCCACACCGGCTCCGGCAGCCAGCAATTGTTTCCGTTCCCCTTTCAGGATATGTCCCCAACGGGAGATAAGTGTTCCTATATAAGACCCTATCTGAACAGACGGCCCCTCGCGTCCCAAGGACAGCCCCGCACTGAGAGCCAACACACCTCCGCAGAATTTGGCCACCAGTTCCTTAAAAGGATGCTCATAACGGATACGACCGTTATTGGCCGCACGTGTCTGAGGAATACCGCCTCCGGCTATCAATGGCATACGTTTTACCAAAGAAGCGACAAAGATCAGAATCCCCCATAAGATAAAAAACAACAATACATGCCAATACCACGGATAATGCGCCGTGAAAAAAGTTTTCCGCACATCAAAGAAATACCAGAGAAGATAGTGATAAGGCACAGCAACCAGTCCCGTAAGCAGCCCCACGAATATGCTCACGAAATACAGACGGGCATCAATCAGCTTCAGTTTCCATATTTGCCATTTGCGCAGATTGCTCCACTCCTTCCACTTGTTTTTCCATTTCTCCAGTTTCATATCCGGAATAAACAAATGGAAAAGAGAAGGGTTTATTTAAACAATGGCTTTAATAGTTCCGGTATTTCTATTTCATTTGCTTTCAGCGCTTCCAAACATTCACGCCCTTTATCGGATAAAGTAAAATGCATCTGCCGTTTATCCTTATCCCCCAAATTACGGACGATTAATTCTTTCTCTTCAATGGAACGGATGACTTTAGAGGTATGCGAAGCAGACAGACCTGTGTTTTCCGATATCACACTGGCTGTCAGCGTATCTCCGCCAATGCAACAAAGTGCCATTGCCTCATTCAATGACACTCCATATTGTTCCATCAAGCGGGTTTCAAGTTCAGAGAGAGCCTTGAACAGCTCTCTCATGACACATATTGATTTTATTTTCTCCATGCAAATTTAAATAAACAAGTTTACATTCGCCTGTTCGGCACGGTTCATATAGGTTGCCACTCCGCCAATAGTCACATGATCCAGCAATTCCTCACGTTTCACACCCATTACATCCATTGACATCTGGCAAGCAATAAATTCCACTCCGTTCTGAATGGCTTGAGTACGCAGAGATTCCAGTGAGTCGATATTTTTCTTATTCATGATATATCGCATCATCCTGGCTCCCATTCCACCCATATTCATTTTAGACAATCTCAACTTTAAAGAACTGGAAGGCAGCATCATGCCGAACATCTTCCCCCAGATATCTTTCTTCACCGCAGGCTTGTCCAATCTTTTGATAGCATTCAGCCCCCAGAAAGTAAAGAAGATGGTCACCTTCTTTCCCGTAGCCGCCGCACCGTTTGCGAGTACAAAAGTAGCTAAAACTTTGTCCAGGTCGTCACTGAACAGAATAAAAGTTTTCCCTTTATCCTCCCGGCAAACCTCCGAGGAAGAAGATTGCGGAGTACTTTTCTCAACAATTACCTCATACTTTCCTGCTCCTGACTTTACTGAGACAAAACGGTTCCCGGTAGTCTGGCACCATGCTTCGGCATCGCGGGGGAAACCGGCATCCGTAGCGACAATCTCCAGACGTTCGCCGTCCGCCAGTTCTTCCATACTCTTCTTCAGCTTCATGATAGGACCGGGACAAGATATGCCACAAGCATCCACTTTTATTGCTTTCATAGAAGGAATGACGGAAGAGGCAATAGTATAAGCTTCAGCAGAATCTTTACTGTGTTCAGAATGATCAACTTTTGAAGAATCAGAACTTGAAGATCCGGAATTTGAGAACTCCTTCGGCTTGGGCAGAGGAGCCGTTGCCGCTTTATACAGTTTCAAACCTCCTATTAAATTCCTTACTTCCCCAAAGCCATTCTGTAACAATATATTAGAAGCCAGATACCCTCTCAACCCCACTCCACAATACAAATAGACCGGCTTATCCTGAGGAATCTCTTTCATCCTTTCGCGCATATCATCCAAAGGAATATTGACAGCCCCCTTCAAAGCACCGAGTGCAAATTCATCGGGAGTACGGACATCAACCAACGTAACTTTACTCAAATCGGCAGCCTGCAACTCGCGCCAATAAAGAGGCTTCATCTTTCCGCTCAGTATATTTCCGGCTACATATCCGGCTACTGCTACAGGATCTTTTGCCGAAGAGAAAGGAGGAGCGTATGCCTGCTCCAAAGCCATCAAGTCATATACAGTTCCGTTATGCTTAATCACTTGCGAGAATTCGTCAATACGTTTGTCCACTCCGTTATACCCCACAATCTGCGCTCCAAGTAATTTCCCGTTCACAGGAGAGAAGGTTATTTTAATGGACATCTGTAAAGCATCGGGATAATATCCCGCATGGGAACCGGAATGGATGGTTGCCGACAAATAATCAATGCCTGCCTGTTTCAACCGCTTTGCCGGAAGGCCTGAAGCAGCGACAGTCATATCAAAAATTTTGGCAATGGAAGTACCGACAGCCCCTTCGTATGTAACCTTATTTCCAAAAACCATGTTATCTGCCACAATACGCGCCTGACGGTTGGCCGGACCAGCCAGATAATTCAACCACGGTCTATCAGTCAGCGGATGACGGAACTCGATAGCGTCGCCCACCGCATAAATATGCTCGTCGGAAGTCTGCAAGTAATCGTTCACCTTAATGCCGCGCATCTCCCCTATCTCCAGTCCGGCCTCTGTCGCCAATGAGGTATTTGGACGTACCCCGATGGATAACAACACCATATCGGCAGGCAGCCTTTCGCCCGATTTAAAAATAACCTCCAGTCCGTTGACCGTGCGCTCGAAAGAAGCCACCGCCTTTTCCAGGTAGAGATGCACTCCTTTCTGCAACAAATGCTCGTGCACCAAAGAAGCCATAGAGAAATCAATAGGAGCCATGACTTGATTTGCCATCTCTACAACCGCCACTTCCGCACCGGCTTCCTGCAGATTCTCCGCCATCTCCAACCCGATGAATCCGGCCCCGATGATTACCGCCCGTTTCACCTTATGCTGCTGCAAGTAACTCTTGATAGCATCGGTATCATTCACATTACGTAGGGTAAAAATTCCTTCATTGTCAATGCCCGGCAAGGGAGGACGAACAGGCGACGCACCCGGAGAAAGCAATAATTTGTCATAACTCTCCGTATAAGTTTTCCCGTCGGAAGTACGAATATCCACTGTCTTATCGGCAGAATGGATGGCTATTACCTCGGACCGGGTACGCACATCTATGTTAAAACGTTTCCCGAAAGCCTCCGGAGTCTGTACAAACAATTTTTCCCGCTCCGCAATCACACCTCCTATATAATAAGGCAGACCACAATTGGCATACGAAATGTATTCTCCCTTCTCGAACAAAATGATTTCCGCCTGTTCCGTGTTTCTTCTGATACGTGCGGCAGCAGTTGCACCTCCTGCTACGCCTCCTATTACTATATACTTCATAATCGAACTATTTTATTTGATTTAATATTTTCCAATGGAAACTTTATGCAAACATACATGATATTTCTTATAATAAAAAGTTTCCTATGGAAAATATTATCAAGTTAACTCTTTTTAAGGAGAAAGAACATTCCGGGTATTAAATAGACAATCTCTATTGTTGTTTGATATTTTATTCCCTACCTTCGCAATAAATTTCAAAATAAATAAGAAATTGAATCGAACAGACGCACATCATGTTATCTAAAATAGACTTGACGCAGGGAGGCATCACCGGCACTCTGCTACGTTTTACCTTACCTATGATTATAGGCTCACTGCTACAACAGTGTTACAACATAGCCGACACGCTGATTGTAGGACAATGTATAGGTTCCGGCGCATTGGCCGCCGTCGGTTCCGCCTACACGCTGATGGTTTTCCTTATTTCCATCCTGCTGGGATTGTCCATGGGAAGCGGAACCGTTTTTTCCTTGCAATATGGAGCCGGACGAACGGATTCCCTACGCCGTAGCATCTATGTATCCGTCCTGCTGATCGGCACAGTAACATTGATTCTAAATATAGCGGTTTTCGTCTGGATTCATCCCATCCTCAGGATATTGCAGATTCCCAAAGATATTTATGGCATGATGTATGATTACTTGTGGATTATCTTTTGGGGAATCGGCTTTACCTTTATCTATAATTTCTATGCGGCATTGCTGCGTGCCATAGGAGATGCCGTCACTCCTCTTTGGTTTCTGGCGGTTTCCGTTGTACTGAACATCGGGCTGGATTTGTTCTTTATCTTGCAGTTGGATTGGGGAATCAAGGGAGCAGCCATCGCCACGGTAGCCGCACAGGGAGTATCCGCTTTGGGAATTATGGGATATGCCTACGTGAAATACCCCGAACTGAGATTACACCGCAACGACCTGCATTTCGACCGTCACTGCCTGAAAGAGATCACTTCGTTCTCCGCACTGACCTGTGTACAACAATCGGTAATGAATCTGGGCATTCTCATGGTACAAGGATTGGTCAACAGTTTTGGCACTGTAGTCATGGCCGCCTTTGCGGCAGCAATAAAAATAGACTCGTTCGCCTATATGCCGGTACAGGAATTCGGAAATGCCTTTTCCACCTTTATTGCCCAGAACTTCGGAGCGAGAAAAGAGGAACGGATCCGCAAAGGAGTGAAAAGTGCCTTGATTACCACCGTTCTCTTCTCTCTGGTCATTTCCATTCTGGTCTTTTTATTCGCCAAACCATTGATGCTGATTTTTGTCCGCCCCCACGAAACGGAAATTCTGAACATCGGTATCAGTTATTTACGCATCGAGGGAGCGTTTTATTGCGGAATCGGGATTTTGTTCCTGTTATACGGATATTATCGTGCCATCCGTATGCCGGGAATGTCCGTAGTGCTCACAGTGGTATCGTTGGGAACCCGTGTAGCCCTTTCCTATTGGCTTGCCGGCATTCCTGCCATCGGGGTCATCGGAATCTGGTGGTCTATTCCTATCGGATGGTTTATAGCGGACGTCATCGGCATCATATATTATAAGTATCGAAAAAGCTCCCAAACAATTGAATTTAAATAAATGTTTTTGTTAGTAAAAGACATACATACAACACCTTTTCATCTAAAATTTATGTATTTTTGTAGCCCTATAGAAAAGAACAGACATACAAATGATGGAAGAAACAACCTGCAAACCTGATTATTCGAATTCGATGGCGGAACATCTGGGTATCCGGTTTCTACCCTCCACCGAGGATGCGGTACATGCCGAAATGCCTGTAGACCATCGTACTTCACAACCCTTTGGTATGTTGAACGGCGGCGCGTCACTGGCTCTGGCCGAGATTGTGGCAGGGCATGGCTCTACGTCGCTATGCCGGGAAGACGAATATGCCTGCGGAGTACAAGTAAGTGGAAATCATCTGTCGGCCGTGCCCGTCGGAGGCAAAGTATTCGCCACCGGCAAACTGATTCACCGCGGCAGATCCTCGCATATATGGAATATAGATATCACCACTCCACAAGGACAACTGGTTTCTACTGTTCGTGTCGTTAATTTCATACTGAAAAAGAAATGAATCTACCAGATATACATACGCAAAAATTATTGGATTGCCTGACACACAGCCGCCTCGGTTTCGCCCTCTACCGGTTACCTTGGACAGACGAATGCTACCTGGTATTGCAAACCTCGGGCGATGTGGAACAATTAGCGGACATTCAGGAACTGAATGGAAAGAAAGGATTTGTCATGGCTCCTTTCCGGATATCGGAGGAACATCCCTTGGTACTTATCCGTCCGGATGTCACCGCATACGACTGGAGCGAAATCAGCGAAGCACTGTCTTCACTGGAATGTGCGGATGCCCTGCTCACCTGCAAAAGCCGGCAGAGTGAACTCTCCCCTTTTGTTTCCGAAGAAACGGATAAAGAACAATATACCCGCGCATTCGGGCGTTTCATCACTCCCTTACAAGAGAAGCTGTTCCAGAAACTGGTTCTGTCACGTTCTTCCGCCAGACATATCGGAGATGATTTTTCACCACTCGGCGCTTTTGTCCGGGCCTGCAACAACTATCCGCGCATGATGATTTACCTATGCCACACCCCTGCTTCCGGAACCTGGCTGGGCAGCACACCGGAAATCTTATTAAGCGGACACGGCAAAGAATGGCACACCGTGGCCCTGGCCGGTACCATGCCGATGCAGAACGAAGTGATGCCGACAGACTGGGACAAGAAGAACCGGGAAGAGCAGGGCTATGTGGCTGATTACATCCGCCGGATCGCCAAAAGATTCGGCAACAAGATGACGGAAAAAGGTCCTTATACCGCCCGTGCCGGACAATTGGTACACCTCAAGACCGATTTTTATTTCTTGTTGAAAAATACAGACCATATAGGCGATTTATTGCAAGAACTCCATCCCACTCCCGCCGTCTGCGGCCTGCCCAAAGAGGAGGCTTTCCGGTTTATTCCGGACAATGAAGGGTACGACCGCAGTTATTATTCCGGATTCACCGGCTGGCTGGACACAGAGGGGCATACCGATATCTACGTCAATCTGCGCTGCATGGAAATAAAGCCGGGTGAAGCCATCCTGTATGCAGGAGGAGGAATACTGGCTTCCTCGGAAGTAGAATCGGAATGGATGGAAACGGGAGACAAGATGAATACGATGCGGAGCATCCTTCATCCTGACTTTATAAATAAATAAATGGAAACAATTAAAGTAGAAGAATAATGTATTCAGACAAAAAGAACATACTTCAGTTGGTGGCACTTCTCAAAGCGCACGGTGTGCGGAAAATAGTGCTTTGTCCCGGCAGCCGTAATGCTGCCATCGTACATACTCTGGCCAATATAGAGGACTTCACTTGTTATTCTGTAACCGATGAACGCAGTGCCGGTTTTTTTGCCATCGGCCTATCTTTACAAGGGGGAGGCCCTGCCGCAGTATGCTGCACTTCCGGTTCGGCCCTGCTGAACCTGCACCCTGCCGTAGCCGAAGCCTTTTACCAACAAGTACCTCTGATTGTCATTTCCGCCGACCGCCCCGCTGCCTGGATAGGACAAATGGACGGACAAACCCTGCCCCAGCCCCATGTGTTCGGAACGTTAGTCAAGATGTCTGTCAACCTGCCCGAAGTACATACTGAGGAAGACGAATGGTTTTGCAACCGCCTTATCAACGAAGCCATACTGGAAACCACCCACCACGGCAAAGGGCCTGTACATATCAATGTACCCATTTCCGAACCCATTTACCGCTTCACCGCCAAAACACTTCCCGAAGTACGTGTCATCACCCGTTATCAGGGACTGAGCGTGTACGACCGTGACTATAAGGAACTGATCGAACGGCTGAACAAGTACAACAAGCGCATGGTTGTGGTAGGCCAGATGAATCTGATTTACCTGTTCGAGAAAAAATATGTGAAACCGCTTTATAAACATTTCGCCTGGCTGACGGAACATCTAGGCAACCAGACCATCCCCGGCATTCCTATCAAGAATTTCGACGCCGCCGTTTATTCCATGACACCGGAACGCCAGGAAGACATGGCCCCCGAAATACTGATTACCTACGGCGGACACATCGTATCCAAACAATTGAAGAAATACCTGCGCAATCATCCCCCGCGCGAACACTGGCATGTTGCCGCCGACGGGAAGATAGCCGATTTATACGGTTGCCTGACCACCGTCATCGAGATGGATCCGTTTGAGTTCTTGGAAAAAATAGCTTTCCTGCTGGACAACAAACCTACCCATTATCCGCTGATGTGGGAAAACTATTGCAAAACCATTCCGATGCCGGACCTTGCTTATTCCGAAATCTCCGTTATCGGAAAACTCATCCGGGCACTGCCCGAACCCTGTGCCCTGCATCTGGCAAACAGCTCCACCGTGCGCTATGCACAGTTATTTACAGTTCCTCCCCAGGTGGAAATCTGTTGCAACCGGGGAGTGAACGGCATAGAAGGCTCCCTGTCCACCGCCATCGGTTATGCCGCCGCTTCCAGCAAGCTGAATTTCATCATCATAGGCGACTTGAGCTTCTTCTATGACATGAACGCACTGTGGAATCAAAATTACGGTGCCAACATCCGCATCCTGTTACTGAATAACGAAGGAGGAGAAATATTCCATACCCTGCCTGGAATGGACAAATCAAGCCGTTCCAGGGAGTTTATCACAGCCGAGCATTACACCACCGCCAAAGGCTGGGCGGAAGAACGCGGCTTTATTTACATGAAAGTGACCGGAGAAGAAGAGCTGGAAGAAGCGATGCAGCCATTCACCTCACCCGAGACACGGATGCAACCCATGCTGCTGGAGGTGTTTACCGACAAGGAAAAAGACACCACCCTGTTAAGAGAATATTATCACGGACTTAAAAATAAAAATGAATAATGGAAACAAGAGAATGGAAAACCATCAAAGAATATCAGGATATTCTGTTTGACTTTTACAACGGAATAGCGAAAATCACCATCAACCGTCCGCGTTACCGCAACGCGTTCACCCCCACCACCACTTCGGAAATCAGCGACGCCCTGTATTACTGCCGCGAGTGCCAGGATATCAATGTAGTGGTTCTGACCGGAGCAGGCGACAAAGCCTTCTGCAGCGGGGGAGATATGCACGTAAAGGGGCATGGCGGCTATATCGGCACAGATGGAGTTCCCCGTCTGAATGTGCTGGACGTACAAAAGCAAATCCGGTCACTGCCTAAACCGGTCATCGCCATGGTAAACGGTTACGCCATCGGCGGCGGTCATGTGCTGCATGTGGTATGCGATCTGACCATTGCCTCAGAGAATGCCATTTTCGGACAGACAGGTCCCAAGGTAGGCAGCTTCGACGCCGGATTCGGCTCTTCCTATCTGGCACGCATCGTAGGGCAGAAGAAAGCCCGTGAAATATGGTTCCTTTGCCGTCAATACTCCGCACAGGAAGCACTGGAAATGGGATTAGTCAATACAGTCGTTCCTTTCGACCGCCTGGAAGACGAAACCGTGGCATGGGCAGAAAAGATGATGGAGCACAGCCCGCTCGCTCTTCGTATGATCAAAGCCGGACTGAATGCCGAACTGGACGGACAAGCCGGCATACAAGAACTTGCCGGAGATGCCACCATGCTGTATTACATGACAGAGGAAGCGCAGGAAGGAGGGAAGGCATTTTTGGAAAAACGCAAGCCACGGTTCCAGGATTATCCGAAGTTACCATAAACAAACTACAAATTCAAAGCATGGACATTGAAGAATTCAGAAAATATTGTCTTTCGTTAGGTGACGTTTCCGAAAAGATGCCATTTGGCAAATTTGCTGCAAGATATGATTCCATCCTTGCCTTTTATGTTTATGGACACATGTTCTGTTTTATAGACATTGACAATTTCACTTTTGTCAATGTCAAATCTACTTCGGACGAAATTGAGTATATAAAAGAGAGACATGTTTCAGTCGGCAATCCCATCAACCAAAGTCTGAAACATTGGCTTCAACTTAATTTTGATGGTGATATTCCCGACACGAGCATATACACATGGGTCCAACGCGCCTTTGAGATTGTCAGGGATAAATATACCAAACCAACTACACATAAAAAAAAATGTTCCAAACCCAAATTATAAAAAAACAATTACACTTCAAGCAACCTGCCGGTACTTCCAGAGGAGTATATACTACCCGGGATGTATGGTACATCCTCCTCACCGACACCGGCAGCCGCCACTATGGCGTGGGTGAATGCGCCCCTCTCCCTGCCCTGAGTTGTGACGATATCCCCTCATACGACGAGGTGTTGGCCACTGCCTGCAAGAACCTGGAAAAGAACGGGGAAATAGACCGGGAAGCCTTGCTTCCCTATCCGTCCATCCTGTTCGGAATGGAAACCGCCCTGCTGCATTTCCGGGCACGCAGCCTGCAATTCTGGCACACCCCGTTCAGCAAAGGCAAAGAGGGCATCCCCATCAACGGACTCATCTGGATGGGAAACTTTGACGAGATGTACCGGCGCATCGGGGAAAAGATGCAGCAAGGCTTCCGCTGCATCAAACTCAAAATAGGCGCCATCGACTTTGAAAAGGAACTGGAGCTGCTGGCGCACATCCGCCGGCATTTCACCCCAGCCCAAATCGAACTGCGTGTAGATGCCAACGGTGCTTTCTCTCCTGCCGATGCCCTCGAAAAGTTACATCGTCTTTCCGAATTCCAGCTCCATTCCATCGAACAGCCCATCCGTGCGGGGCAATGGAATGAAATGGCCCGGCTCTGTGCCGCCACCCCCTTTCCCATTGCACTGGATGAAGAGCTGATAGGCATCAACCGGCGCGACCGGAAAATAGAATTGCTGGAAACCATCCGTCCTCAGTACATTATCCTGAAACCTTCTCTGCACGGAGGAATCAGCGGCTCCGAAGAATGGATGGAACTGGCGGCTGAAAGAGGCATCGGCTCATGGGTCACTTCCGCTCTGGAGTCCAATATCGGACTGAATGCCATCGCACAATGGTGTGCCACCTTGCAGCCCGCCCTCCCCCAAGGACTAGGTACCGGCTTGCTGTTTACCGACAATATAGACTATCCGCTTCACATCGAAGGGGACTGCCTTTGGTTCCACCCCGAAGAACAAGAACCCGACTTACTAAACTGGCTGAAACAATGACAAAATTCTGCACCAATAGAAACAAACAGACCATTCTGATAGAAAGCATCCCCTACTCCAACTGGGAAATTGAAATGGTAAGAATGAATATCCCTGCCGACAACCGAAGCTTCCGGCAGGAACTTCTCTCCTTTCTTTCCGAATGGTTTGACCCGGCAGACACCCTGCCGGTACATACTTCAGGCTCCACCGGCAAACCCAAGGAACTGTATGTAGAAAAAGAACGCATGATGGAAAGCGCCTGCCTCACCTGTTCCTTCCTCGGACTGCAAAAAGAAGATTCCGCCCTGCTTTGTATGCCCTTGCAATACATTGCCGGAAAAATGGTGGTAATACGTGCCTTGGTAGCGGGACTGGACTTGCTGCCTGTCACCCCCTCCGGACATCCTTTAAAAGACCTGACAAAAGCACCCGTCTTTGCCGCCATGATCCCCATGCAAGTCTATAACTCACTGCAAGTTCCCGAAGAGAAAGCGATATTGCAACAAATCAGACACCTCATTATCGGAGGCGGTCCTATCGACTCCCAACTGAACGCTGCGTTAAAAGATTTCCCCCATGCCGTATGGTCTACCTACGGCATGACCGAAACCTTGTCACACATTGCCCTACGCAGACTGAACGGTCCTGAAGCTTCAGACTGGTACACCCCTTTCGAGAGCATACAGATCCGTCTGAGTAAAGAAAACACCTTGGTGATATACGCTCCCGAAATTTGCGAAAAAGAACTGGTGACCAATGACATAGCCGAGATAAACGGACAGAACCAATTCCGCATTCTAGGCAGAAAAGACAACACGATCAATACAGGAGGAGTAAAAGTGCAGATAGAACAAGTAGAGGCCGCATTGAAAGAACACCTGTCCGTTCCTTTCCTGATCACCTCCGCCCCCGACGAAAAATTCGGAGAAATCATTGTACTGCTTGCCGAAGGACAACTGCCCGACGACATAGAACAGACCTGCACACATCAATTACCTCCCTACTGGCGTCCCAAACGTTTTGTTCCGGTATTCAAACTTCCCCTGACAGAAACCGGGAAACCCGACCGTGCCATAGCCAAATTACTGGCGCAAAAATAACTCCGATCCATTCATAAAGGGTGAATTCAAAAACCAATCAAACGGTCTTTTTGAATTCACCCTTCTTTCTGTAAAAAAGAATAATTTTCCGTGTTCTCCTACAACTTACGGAAAGCTCAAATTGTTTTCCTATCAGTATATTAAAAAAATCAAATACACGTAGTTTTTTTCCGTTTTATTTTCCCTTATGTCCACTACTCCCGGTGGAATGTATCATTAAATTCTAATTTTGTGAAGCTAGATTTGATACAAAGTATGTTATATAATAACCCAAAACCACAGGATACCAAAGAAGGACTGTCCGACCAAGATTTCAGTATTTATATGGATGCGCACACAGTGCCTTTCAGCAAATACCCCTCTTATATGCCGGCAGGAGTTTTGGGTATATGTACCGAAGGAAATGCCGAGATCCAGGTTGGTCTCCGGAAATATGTTATTTGCGCAAACGACATTCTTATTTTCATGCCGGGATTCCTGGTTTCATTTATAAAATCCAGCCCGACTTTCACCATCGACTATTGTACTTTTTCAAATGTCCTTTTTTATGACGTGATCAATGGAAGTATCAAACGTTTTCCGACCGGTTTTCATACCTACACCCAGACCCACTGCGTCTATTCGCTATCCCAAGAGAAAGCGGAACAGTTCTCCATCTATTTCCGGTTATTATACAACAGAGCCACTTCGCCAACTTATTTATTTACAAAAGAATCTATTACCAATCTGCTGAAATTACCTTTTCTGGAACTTTATGCAGACTATTACAGCACGGTAAAAGAACATAAAGTCACCACCTTGCATAAAGAAGAAATCGGATACTTTTTTCTGGATTTGCTGTTAAAGCATTACAAAGAAAACAAAGAAGTGGCGTTCTATGCCGAAAAGTTGCATGTTTCCTCCAAATACCTGACTGAAGCCTTGACCCTGGTAAGCGGAAAATCCCCCAAAGAATGGATTATACATTATACCCTGCAAGAGATTTACGCACTATTGGAGAATCCATCCATCAGCATACAGGAAATCGTTCAAAGAACCCGGTTTGCCAATCTTGCCACCTTAAGACGTTTCTTCAAGCGGCATACCGGAACATCCCTGTTGCAATACCGGAAACAGGACTTATACAAAAATAATCAATAGGTACCTCAATAAAAAAATCAGCCCGTTCCACACATTCTTCCGGAACGGGCTGATCCCTCTATCTACCAAAACTTGTTGTTTTCCTTACTATACTCAAATCCGGCCGCCTTCAGTTTTTTCACCAACAGCTCCTTGTCTACATTCATATCATCACAAAGCTCGTCCAGCGAATGATAGCAGTCACGAAGTTTCATATTCACCATGCTGAAAAGCATCATCGGGTCATCAGGTAATTCCATATCAATATCTCCTTTTTAAAAATCGGCTGCAAAGTTACAAAACTTTTCATAATGATACGTATTCCATCGCCAAATATCGGTTTGACAAAAAGTTATCCCCTGCTTTTTATCCTATCAGTCCGTCAGCTTCACCGTTTCCATCTTCCCCGGAACCAAAGTAAGACGCGCCGTTCCATCCCTGTCTATCTCCACTTCCATATACCGGGCCCGGATAATGATCCTTCCGTCTACAGCCAGTACCCCCCACTGGCAGGAGCTGTCCTGATAGGCGCAATAACCACCCACCGGATGCAATATCCTCCGATAGACAGGTGGAATCAAAATCCGCTCCGCTGTCCTCAGCCCCCATTTCACTCCTATTTGAAAAGGTACGGCCTCCACACTCCTGCTGATTATACGCTGCCGTTTCCGTTCATACTCGCACTTCTCCTCACGCAAGCGTTTCTCCACACGCTCGTCCGCCTGTCTTCGGAGCAATGCCACCGCCTCATCAAAATCCTCACTCCGGTCCGACGGACGGTTACAGGCCACATAACGCTTTCCATGCCCTTTCTCCACATGATAATACCGTCCCTTCTCATCCATCACCACAATACTTTGATCCGGCAACCGTCCGCTCAGGTAATAAGCACGCTCCTCATCCCCCTCCAACAGACAAACCTGCGGTTCACAACAAAAGCCTCCTTCTTCCATGCGGCGGCATCGGGAAGGCACTCTGCCATCGTACATCTTCACATAAAACCCCATCCACACGATGGACGAAGAAGGCAACCCGCATGTATTGGCATACACCTGCCTTGTCCTGCTGTAATAAGTACGGTTCGCCTGTAACAATTCTATGCTCCCGTATCTGAGGACACGCGGGCGGACAGAATAACACCGGCCGTTCCGTAAATCCACATAAGACACCGAATTCCCGGCATGACGGACTTGCAACAAATCATCTTTCAGAAACCTCACCTCACGGCAATGCCCCGGTTCGGCCACCAAAGCCCCCGTATCATCCAGTACCCGGACACACCCGTTCCGAAGCCTCCCCACGGCAAAACGTCCTTTGATACTCAAAACCTCTTTAAACGAAGCGTCCGGCAACATCTCATCTCCCTTTTCCAATCCCCAAAGACCTGTTTCCTTATCTACAAATGCCCTCAGCCTGCATGACGGTGACTGCTCCTTCTCATCCGGCAAAGCCTGCTCTCTGATGGAAGAAAGCAAACGCCCGTGCTCCATAACCACCACCAAGTCCCCACCGGCTTCAGCCGGCCTTTCCACCACCGGAAAAGCGGTAACGGAAGCATCACAGTTCATCCGTCCGGGCAAACTCCCCTTTCCCGCCATCCGTCCCCGGAACATAGCATCCCAGTTCCATCGCTGTGTAGGAAGCCCGAAAATGCGGTACAGCCCCACATTGTCTATCAGCATACACGCCTCCTTGCCCTCCGATCTCCGCAATCCGCGCCCTACCTGCTGCAAATATTTAGCCAGTGACAAAGTAGGACGGGCCAGTTGTACAAACTCCACATCGGGACAGTCGAACCCCTCGCTGAATACATCCACATTCACCAGCACCTCGATTTTTCCATGTCTGAACTCCTCCACCATCCGCTTACGCTCCATAGCAGGAGTCTTGCTGTCCACAGCCACCGCATTCACTCCCCGCCTGCTGTAATACTCCGCTATCCGCCGGGCATGTTCAATGCTGATGGCATACACCATCCCCTTCTTGCCGGAAGCAAACTGCCTGACACTGCGGTACAGGCGCTCGATACCGGGACGCCTGTTCAGTACCGCATCCATCTCTTTCACCTGATAATCCCCATCGGCCCCCCGTTTCTCCAGACCGTCAATGAGCCGCTGCTCCTCGCTGCCGGGACGGATGGATACATAATCGAACACAGACAACACGCCTTTTTCAATAAACTCGGCAATACTCCACGAAGTAACCAGTACCTCGAACAGTTCCGTGAACCCCCTACGGTTCAGGCGGCAAGGTGTGGCAGTCACACCCAGTTTCTTTGCGGCAGGATAACGCTTCCACATCTCCGTGTAAGAAGCGGCCAAGGCATGATGAGCCTCGTCTATCACAATCAGTCCCGGAGCATCACCCGCCTCATTCCAGTGCCGGGACAGCCATTGGACAGCCATCACCCTGACCGGAGTATCCTCCCTCCGGATACCATATTTAGCCAGCGTTTCCTCCATTTGCGCCACCAGTTCCCTACGATGGGCAATAAGCCATACCCCGCTGCCGGCAGAAGACACGAACTCACTGACCACAGATGCCAGCAAATGTGTCTTGCCCGTACCGGTAGGCATCTGCACCATCACACTCCGGTGAGCTTTCCACGCTTCCATCAGACGTGTTTTCATCTCTATCTGATAATCCCGCAACATAAATAATTTGCCGATTTGCTAACGTGCCAATGGAGTAAGAGGATAACTGAAAAAATTATTTACTAGCCAGCATATTATTAATCTGCGCCCGTATATTGGCTATCGTACCGCCCGACACAAGCCGTTTGGCAAAAGGTAGCAACGACTTGATGAAAGCCGCTTTCACCACCGTGTGTTTGTCTACATTCCTACAGTTCTCATCGGCCAGCATCTTTCCTACCACCACCGCCAGTTCGCGTGCCGTGGTACACTCTCCCCAAAGTATCTTGTAAGCCCTCATCACCTTTATATCGGGTATATAGACCGATACGTAAAATTCATCATCCGACAGTTCCGCCGGCTCCTGTGCCGGCTTCTCATCCGTCACACTTTCTGTACTCTCCGTTTTCTCAGAATCTTCCGGTTGGTCGGCGGCCTCATCACCCCGGTCGCCATAAAAGTTCTGAATGGCGGAAGACGCCACAGGGGCAATCAGATTGTTTCCGCCATAAATATTTATCATCATATCAGGTTTTTCATTCATATACTATTTCTTTTCTCTATTCTTTAATTATTATCAACAGATCGTTAATCAAAATCCATATTTTATCAATATATAATCAATAGCATGCACCAATAGTAAACAGATAGTAAACGGTTATGAACCGATTTCCATACGTCATTCCCTACCCGTATATTTGTGCAGATAAATCAAAATCAATTTCTTTTATGAAAGAATACATCATGTCATTTTTCAATGCACCCGTCACCAATAAAATACCCACATGTATATGCAGTGTGGCAGGGCTTCATACCTACATCAGCACCAATCCGCAACTGGAAGAACTGACGCGTAAAGTCAGAGCCGGACTCGGAGACAAGCAAGTGTTCCGAAAGAATAAACAGACCCTTTTACCGTATGTCACTCCGGCAGGTATCTTCTCTTACTGCAAAGAGCAATGCATGCAAGTTCCTTCGGGCCTCTTTGTCATAGATATTGACGAACTGGCTTCCACCGAAGAAGCGGCAATGTGGCGCGACCGCCTCTTTGCCGATGAAGTGCTGCACCCCGTACTTTCCTTTGTCAGCCCCGGAAACCAGGGAGTAAAACTGTTTATCCCTTACCGCATAAACCCTTTCCTGAGCGTGGAAGAATCCTTCGACAATGCCCTGCACACCGCATGGGAGTATCTGGAATGGAAATACGAGCTGAAAGTGGACAGGGCCAATGCCGACTTGTCCAGAGCCTGTTTTCTGTCGCACGACGGAGAAGCGAAAATCAATAACCATAAATATTAAAAAATGAACGATTCTATTTCTATCTTGGAACAGCTGGTAACAGCCATCGAACAAGCGGGAGTCAATGTGGCCCCCACCTATCAGGAATATATGCCGCTGGCCTTTGCCATAGCCAACAGTTGCGGAGAAGAAGGACGCACCCGGTTCCACCGCATCTGCCGCATATCCGAAAAGTACCACCACGATGAAGCAGACAAACTGTACGGACATGCCCTGACCAAAGGAACAGGCAGAAATTCCCTGGGAACCGTCTTCCATCTGGCAGAGGTGGCCGGGGTGAAAATGGACCCGAAACTTGCAAACTTGCAGAACTTGCAGTCTCTCCACACCCACACACGTGCGCGCGTATCCTATAATGCCCATCCGGATGCTTCCGACGGGACTCCGCCCGATGCCGTTTTCACGGACCCAGCCTCCCCCCTGTCCGACGGCGTGTCCAAGACCATCCTCCCTGCCCGACTTCCCTCTTTCCCCGACTACCGCTGGCCCGCCTTCCTGCAAGGAATCATAGACTGCGGTAACTCTCCCGCCCAACGGGATATCCTGCTGCTGGGTGCGGCAACCGTGCTGGGAAGCACTCTCAACAAACTGGTAAGTTTTGTGTACGGACGAAAGCACAAGTATCCCTGTCTGCAAGTGTTCGTCACCGCGCCTCCCGCTTCCGGCAAAGGTGCGCTGACCTGGGTACGCCGTTTGGCAGAACCCATACACAACGCGCTGCTGGACACCTACCGGGAAAAAATAAAGACCTACCGCATGGAAAAGACCAAATGGGACACTTTGGGGAAGGAAAAGGCAAATACCCCCGAACCCGAACAGCCCCAGCTGAAAATGCTCCTCATAGCCGGCGACAATACCGGTACAGGCATACAGGAAAACCTGATGGACTCCGGAGGCGTAGGACTGATATGCGAAACCGAGGCCGACACCGTGAGCACCGCCATTGGAGGCGACCACGGACACTGGAGCGACCTCCTCCGGAAATGTTTCGACCATGACCGGCTGGCCTACAACCGGCGCACCAATCACGAATACCGCGAATGTAACGTCACGTTCCTCTGCGTACTTCTCAGCGGCACGCCTGCACAAATCAAGCCCCTTATCCCATCGGCCGAAAACGGATTGTTCTCTCGCCAGCTGTTCTACTATATGCCTGCCATTGAAGAATGGGAAGACCAGTTCAACGAAGCGGATACAGACTATGACTCCCGTTTCCTGGAATGGGGGGCACAATGGAAAGAAGTGCTGGACGCCATCACCGCTTCGGTGAGCAACATCAACATGAAGCTCACCCACGAGCAAAAAGAGATATTCAACTTCCACTTTGCCCGTGTATTCGGACGAGCCTCCGCCATTCACGGTAACCAGATGAAAAGCGCCGTAACCCGTATTGCCATCAATATCTTCCGCATCATAAGCATTATCGCCCTGCTGCGCTCTCTGGAATCCCTGCTGCCGGGAGGCGAAAGGAGCGGTGAGCCACAGGAAAACATCGTGCGTACCCTGCTGGACTGTCCCGGACTGACCCCGTCGGGCCATATTCCACAAGAAAACATAGCAGACGGAATCGTACCGCAATTCAACCTCTCCATCCGCACCGACGACTTTTATGCCGTGCTGGCCCTGGTGGAACCTCTGTACCGCCATGCATGCCACATTCTCTCGCTCCTGCCCGCAGGAACCCCCACCGCACCATCGGCGAACATGACTCCCGAAACCCTGTTCGACTGCCTTCCCCTGCGCTTCACCCGCAACGAAGCCATCGACAAAGGAGAACAGGTAGGAGTTCCGGCAGGCTCGGTGGACTCGCTGCTGAAACGTATGACCGAACGCGGACAGCTGGTCAAAGTGGGGCGTGGCGAATACGAATTCAACGCGCGCATGCACACACGTACGTGTGTGGGTGTGAGAGAGAGTGCAAGTTCTGCAAGTTTGCAAGATTCCTGAATTTAAAATGTATAAATATGAAAGATTTCCTTTATTTCCCATCCATGACAAAAGGTAGCCTGGCTCTGCTCTATTTTCCCGGTTCAAATCCCCGGATAGCCACCCGGCATCTGATGAGGTGGATAAACGGCTGTCCCCCTTTGATGGAAGAGTTATCCGCAACGGGTTACCATACCTCGCAAAAAGTCTTCACGAGCCGCCAGGTGACACTGATCAACCGGCATCTGGGCAGCCCCGGATAGCCCTGCAAGCTCTTTGGAACAGGATGAAAGCCATAAAGTGCCACAAGGTGTCATAAAGCGTCAGCACGCATTTCACAGTACCTATCTTTGCAATGTCAACAATGAGGGAGCCGATACGTTACTAACCTTCGGCCTAGCATGTTACTAACATGTAACCCCATACGTTACTAACCTTCAGCCTTACACGTTACCTACGTGCAATCCGCAAGAAAAGTAAAGTATTCTCCCTCTTCACTGACGAAATTCATTTTTTATTTTTCATCTCTTAAAACCCTATTTATCATGATCAACTACAGCACCTGCATGCGTGGTAACCCCACCGACAAAGACGCGGCCAAGAAGGCGTATGCCAACGCCCAGTACTCACAAGTAATGACACTGGACAAGTTCTGTTACCACATTGCCAGCCACGGATGTGTATACTCGCGCGCCGATATCCAAGCCATCCTTATTCTTGCCGTGGACTGCCTGCGCGAGCAGTTGTTGAACGGACAGCAGATACAGATGGGCGATCTGGGCGTATTTTCGAACAGTATCCGAAGCCTCGGCGCCCATTCGATGGCAGAGTTCACTGTGGAGAACATCACCGAGGTGAACGTACTGTGGGCTCCGGGCGTCCGTTTCAACAACCTGCGCCAAGATGCCGAATTCCAACTGGTTCCCACGCGCAAGGCAGCCGCCGAAGTAGTGAAGGCATTGAAGGCCGGAAAGACTACGGTAGACCTGACGGGCAATTCTTCTGCCGCCGGCATTGCCGCTGACGACGCTGACACCTCCCGCATTCCAGCCGCCTCCGGCGAACCGGCAGACGAAAATAGCTGACCGGCTTGTTCCGCTCCACAGAGATAGCATGATGTGATTATGGAACACGGGCGACACGGACTCTTCTTTCACTCCCCCGTGTCCGTCCGCCAGTTCCGTAACCTCCTTTTGTTCCATTCGCATTTTAAACTGACAAAAAACAGATATTTCCATGAATGAATCCAACCACGAATCCAAGAAAATCACCTGGACACAAATCCTCCGGGCAGTTATCCAGGCAGCCATCGCGGCACTCACCGCTTTGGGCATTACCAGTTGCGCATCCCTCATCTAAAGAACAAACACAACATTTTCCAATTCTCAATTTATTATGATACAAGAAACATTCCCAATGATAATCGGTGAGGAAGAAATGAAAAACGAACGCCAACTCCTCACCGTAGAGGACGGACCGCTGATGCAAGGACGCGAATCAGTGCGATACCTCATCCTCCACTGTAGCGCCACACGTTGTGACAAAGACTATACTGCCGAGCAATTACTTCGTGACCATAAGACCCGTGGTTTCCGGACTGTAGGTTACCACTTCTATATCCGACGCGACGGCACCATCACCCAGCACCGCAAACTGCTGGAAGTGGGGGCACACTGCCGTCCCTGGAACCGTTGCAGCATCGGCATCTGCTACGAGGGCGGTCTGGATGCGGACGGACATCCGGCAGACACCCGGACCGCAGAGCAGACAGAACAGCTTACCTTGTTGCTGATGCGTCTGGCAAAGCTCTTTCCCGGTGCCCGGATAAGGGGACATAGGGATATGAGCGGAAGCATCCCGAAGGCTTGTCCGTGTTTTGACGCGGAAGGGGTGTTCGGATATTTGGAAAGGTAATTTCTTTTTCCAAGGTTTCCCTTTGCCAGTGTTCGTTTCAGCTCTCAAGTAGAGAGTGATACTACTGGCAGAGGGAAGTTTTACTAAGATCATCCGGCCGGTACCGACACACCGAAACAGACTATCATATAGATAAAAATTCTTCCTGTTACGGGTTATTGTATAATCCGCGTTTATTTTTAAAGCTGAATAAATCCTAATCGGATAATCTTCTTTATTATTAAAGCTCCGGGAACAAGCGCTCTCGTTCCCGGAGCTCCCCTGCACTTTTCACAAAGGACAAGGGTTCTGATCTAACATTAGTGCCGGCTATGTTCCATTTCCGGCCGGCAGACGGAAATAACAGGCTGCAAAAACAAAGTTTTTTAACTGCTAAATTACTAAGGACCCTCATCGAGAAGGATCGTTAAGAACAGCCCGTTTTACTAATAGGCATTCTTCTCGCCACGGAAGACATTCGCCACCGTCCTGTACATGATGTAAAGGTCCAGACCGAAGCTCCAGTGCTCCAAATACCAGATATCACCACGGATACGGCCCTCCATGTCTTTTAGTTCCTTCGTTTCCCCACGGAAACCCGTAACCTGGCTCCATCCCGTTATACCCGGTTTCACAAAATGCCGCACCATATATTTATTGATCAGCCTTGAATATTCCTGCGTATGGAGAAGCATGTGAGGACGAGGCCCCACGATACTCATATCCCCCAACAGCACATTGATAAACTGGGGCAGCTCATCTATATTCGTCTTACGCATTATATTGCCCCAGCGCGTCTTGCGGGGATCATGCTCCGTGGCCTGTATCCTGTCGGCATCTGCATTTACTTTCATACTGCGGAACTTGTAACAATAAAACTCCCTGCCGTTCAGCCCGTTCCGTTTCTGGCGGAAGAACAGCGGGCCGGGCATGGTCAATCCGGTCACTATCGCCACCACAATCAGAATAACCGGAAAAAACGTACAAAGGAACACCGATGAGACTACTATGTCAAAGGTTCTTTTCAACAGGCGGTTCCCCGGCCAACTTAAGGGATCGGGGCGAAGGCCCAGGTAAGGGACGTTCCCCATGATGTTGAACGACATACGGTGGTGGAGATAATTGCGCACATTGGGCACACTGAAGAAATGTACCAGATGGTTCTCGCAGTAATCAATCAGAGAAACGATGACCTCTCTGTCTTTTGAGGGCAGGCAGCAGAACAGGTAATGTACATAATCATGTTTCTCCAGATATTCCTGTACCTGCGCCGGCTGGCCCAAATACGGACATTCTACCGGGAAAGCAGGATTCGCCTGACCGTCAAAATAGCCCACGACCGAATAACCTGTATCTTCACTGCCCGACATCTCATGGTAGATTTCCAGGTTGTTGTCCGTACTTCCTACCAGTACTACAAAACGCGTATGTTTCTTGCTCATACGGTAAAGCCTGATGAGAAGACGAAGAGTGAAACGGAACGAAACAAGACACAGAAACAGGAGAAAAAGGTATTCCAGCATGAACAGGGAGGCTATATCCGCATACTTTCCTACAGAAAGGACCAGACCGCCCAGGAGGACAAACAGGAACATATTCTCGAACACACGTTTCCATATCTGAAGGGAATGCACTTTCCTCCGGTGAAGCACTACTCCTGAATGGATGGCGCAAAGGGCGTAACATAACATCAGTGTAAGCATGACTTGCAGAACGGTGGTTCCACCAACCTGCAGGCTATCCCACTGCATCTCATTGGACAGCTTGCTGAAAAGCAGGAATAGCAGACCGCAAAGAAAGGTCTCGGTGACAATCACAAAGGTCTCGATCAAGTGGTTGTAGGATGCTAATTTGTCTTTCATAGTCATAGTAGTATGATTTAAAAAATTATGATCATATATGTGGCTATCATTATCAACTCTCATACCTGTTTACTTCAAACAGATTTTGAAATAAAGTCCCGCACTCAGATATTTACCATCATTCAATTCTGCTATCAGATTAAAACGATCTTTCCAAACAGCATAGTTAAAACCTATATTAATGGTTCGTGCATCATATTCCGCCATCAAATTCAGTCCATTCAATATCTTATTTCCCAAAGAAGTATCAGGCAAACAACACCGAAAATTAACACCTAATGCAGGTCCTTCATAATTCAAGCCAGTAGCCCTGCTATAAATATAAGCCATATGAAGCCCTAATTCCCCCACATTCTGAAAATACAAATGTTTCGTTGCAGCCAGAAAAAAACGATTGAAATAATTATGAGTACCAGCTTCTTGATTAAAATTGATATTACCACCACCATTATTATCAAAACTTCCGGGATCATTGGCTCCCAATACAAGTTGAGGAGTCCATTCTTTCCACCAGCCTTCCTTCCATAAACGGAGTCTTCCTGAAAAATTACGGTCCTGATTACGAAATTTTCCCCAAGTCTGTTCAGGCCAATAATTACCTTTAACTCCCTTTACCAAGGTACAGGTATATGCTACTTCCAGCCAAGGAAAAATAGTCACATTTATATAGTAATTATATGTGTAGGTGTAATTTTTATTATTCCAATAAGTAGAAAGCGGATGCTTATCCAGCACATTACCGCCCAGCATAACAGTTTTGTCCTTCTGCATATCAGCAGTAGGCATATGCAATAGTCCACTAGTACCATATAATGCCTGTCCCTTCAATACAGTACAGAAACATAAACATAGAAAAGCTAAAAAAGAATTATGCATTGCGAAATTATAAGGGTTTGCTATCTTTGTACCATGAAAAGATTAGTTTCTCCCACAAAAAGCGTGCAGGAAAAAGTAAGGCAGCTTGTACATAACGTTTACGGGTATGCTTCTCTTTATACATACGATAGACAAAACGCAGATTCATACGATCTATCCATAGAGGGTAGTATTCAATCTCATTATTAGCAGTTTGGTGAATAAAACCACCACAGGTAAAACCAATACCCTGGAATCCGGCATTACGCACCTTTAGCAAAAAACGTTCTTGCATCAACGCCCCCATTCCTACAATAAGAAAATCAGGATTAACTTGTGTAATATGTTTCGCTTCCGCATCCATTTCTTGTTCCGAAACAAAATACCCATTACGACAACCCATAAACTTCAACTTTGGATACCGTTCCTTAAATATTTCAACAGCTTTTTCTACCTGTTCTTGTTTTGACGCAACAATGTATAACATCTTTCCATTATTTTCGGCAAAACGGAATAATTCCGGTGCCATAGAAGTCATATCAAAGCTTCGCCTTTTCACTGTTATTCCATATAATAATCTTATGGCAGCCACTAAGATGGAACCATCGGCAAAAATACCATCAAACTGTCCAAACAAATCTTTACGATCTAATGCCATCAAATAAGAAACAGGATTTAGAAATGTATATATTTTACCTTTATCCATGAAAAGATTATCAAGACCTCGTAGATTTGTTCGTAAGATATGACTAATTAAAATAGGTATCATAACACTTTCCTGTAAAGAATAAATAGTGTAACTTTTAAAATAGAGCACTATATTTTAGTGCTTACTTTCCTACACATTGCATCATAAAATAAGAATTGCATACTTTTATCATTGTTTTCTTCCCATATTTTGGTATGATTCAATATTTTTTTCCTAAAATCATCATCATCTATACCACGCTCTATTAACTTTGCTAAATGTTTCTCATCATCATGAATAATTGTTGTGAAATCTTTCTCTAGTATTAAATTGTCAACAATACATTCCTCCCAAAACAACCTGTTGTCAAACATTTCTTCTGGTATAGCTTTTCTTGTACCTACAAAAGGTATTCTCAACGATGACACCTCTGCAAGAACGATAGGAAATCCTTCAAATATACTAGATAAAACAAACAAATCAGCGTGAGCCATATATTTATAAGGATTCAAATTAAAAGGCAAGAATATAGTTCGTGAATAAACTCCCAAATCTTTAGCTAATTGTTTTAGTTCTTCCATATACTCTCCCTCCCCCATTAATACAAGATACACATTCCACCCACCTTTATTCAAATAAAGCGAAAATGCCTTCAGTAGTTTCCATTGCGCTTTCTGTTCTGAAAACCTCCCTATATTCATTATATATTTTTTATCTGGGCAGAAAACAAAATCATCAATTCCACATTGAGATTTAATCTTAATATCTTTGCTATTAACATAATTATTAATGACATTTATATTTTCACTCCGAACCCCAAAAGAAACGATCAAATCATCTTTCACTTGTTTTGAAACAGCTACTACGTTATTACACTTGTTATACATCCACCTTATCATACAATAAGTTAACTTCTGTACTATGCCCAACTTAATTTTCGTATATTGAAGAGAAAGTACATTATGCACCGAAACAACCTTTACAGCAGAAGTAGGCACAAGAATCGTCAGTAGATTACTTTTTTCAAGAAAAGAAAAAATGACATCCGGTTTTATATCTGCAACAATTTTTTTTAGTCTAAAAAATAGATTAAATTGTTGTAACGTTTTCTTTATCAAATTATTTTCGTCATTACAAGACCCATAAAATACATCTACATTCTCTGTCCACTTGCTTTGTCCACTATAACCTGAAAGCACAAAAACATAAGGCACATGTCCATTCTGTTTCAAATAGTGGTAGTAATCAATCAAAATACGTTCCGCGCCTCCAGTAGCTATATGATCTATTACTAAAATGTATTTCATCATTCTTTGAGTTTATAGTATCTTATCCAATCAACTTTCATTTCACAAGGAAAAGCAGAATCATCCATTCCACAAGATCCACCCCATCCACCGTAAGCAACATTTAAAATTAAGTAATATGGCTTATCAAAAGGCCAAGCTTCTCCTTCCTTTTTATCAAATTGATAACATAAATTACCATCAAGTAAAAATACAAGTTTATCCTTGTACCATTCTAATGTATAAATATGAAATTTAGAAACATCAGCTTTCACTAATTGAGGATTCATTTTTTTTATACGATTCCCATTTTTTTTATCCGTCACATGGACATTGATCTGATACTCCTTAGAACTCCAACAGTCAATATATTCCATTATGTCAATTTCACCAAAAGGTAAACCTTCTTCTGCCGGCAACATCCAAAAAGCAGGCCAAATACCTTTTCCTGTAGGACATTTTGCCTTAATTTCCAACCTGCCATATAAAAACGAAACCTTACCTAAGGTATGTATTCGACCAGAAGTGCATAAAGCCTTATCTTTTTTCTCATCTAAAGTCCTAATGATTAATTTACCATTATTTACACATACATTATTTGAACTATTTGTATAATATTCACTTTCCTGCCCTCTCATTCCCACTATATAACTCCAATACATAGAACTAGGAACATTATCTCGGTTAAATTCATCTCGCCAAATAGGATCATTTTCAAATAAACCTTGAGCAAACAATACAAAAGAAGACAATAATAAATATATGCTTAATAAAATCTTTATCATAGCATTTTTTTTAATTTCATATAAATACTGAATATCCCTATATGATAAAAAAATGGTTTCATTTTAATGATAATCTTTCTCATCAATGTAAGAGGAAAATACTTTGCTTGTAATCTGTCAAAAGGCAAGTTATTCAAATCTCTAAAAAAGTCTGCCCTTCTCGTACTGGGAATTGCCGATTGTAACATCATACAACCATCTTGTTCTACAACCTTTTGAACATTTGATTTCTGATATACAAAATAAGATTTTAAATATTCAAAATAATCAAATCCTTTTTGAGAATGAATAAAAACATGAGTAGCGCCTGCTTTATCCATGATTTTATTGTAAAATTTAGCATTCCAACAATCAAAAATAGTAAAATCACTAACCCGCTCAATACTCTTAAATACACACTGATGACATGCTGGTTTTGAACACAGCCCTTTAAAAAAGAACTTTAACATTAAATCTGCCTCCATCCCATAATGATATTGAATTCTCTCATCTTCAAAATCTAAAGTCATAGTAGAATAATTATAACCATAATACTTATCCCTAAACTTAACTCCTGTTACTTTATTTTTATACTTTATTTGCTGGTATTCAAGATACTTTCTAAATAAAAGCGGTGAAGGATTACCATGACATACCAAATCTACTGTGATAAGATTTGCATAGTCTTTCTTAAGATAATTCTTCAATCCGGCTATTTGACAAGGAGTTCCACTAAAACATACAAGACAACCAGTTTGCAAAAGTTTCTTTGCTTCTTGATACGTATGTCCTATTTTACTCTGTACATACTTCGAGCCTCTAAATAATTGAATTTCTTCTTTCTTATTAGTTCCATAATGTACCACCTCCATCTTTTTATTATAAATAGCACCAAAAACATATCCATTTTGGTTCAAAACATAATCACTGATAGCACTAAAAAATCCCCCAGATGTACTATCTCTTCGTATATTATTATCTTTATGCTGAATAACATAACCAATTGTTTCTTCATGTTCTTTAATCGGTTTATGAAGAATGGGACATACTGCTTCACACAAACCACATTCTATACAAACTTCAACATCTACTTCAGGATAACGAAACCCCTCATTATCCTCTTTCATCACCACACAATGCTTTGGACAAATATTTTCACATGCCCAACAACCACAACACGTGACCTTATCAGTAATTACAATCATAATTCTATTCCTTTTAAAGCTTGCTCAAGATAAGCTAGAGAAGACTTTCTCAATATTTCTAATCTCTCATCTACATCCACATAATCAAGCGGCATAGAAAGAAGATTATCGATATTCTTTTTTGTATCTATTTTCCGTTGAGAGAGATTAGTCAAACTCAATAAATTATCTATGCGCGTGTTAGTGTTTTGCATAGCATTTTCACTAAATCTACTAAATACAAAAAAGTTCTTTTTATAGAGAATAGAAAACACAGAGCAGTGAAAAGAATCCGTAAAGATATATTCCGAATTTCTCACATAATTCAAAAACTCGGCAGGACCTACATCATAAGGAGTTTCATTAGCAAATCCTTCATCCGATGGTATATATTCATCCAAATGCTGAAGCGCCACTATCTTCAGACCTGTTCGTTTTTGCACTTCGCTTATAAATAACCTTTGTTGAGGATTATTCCCTAATAAGTAACAAAAAATATATTTACCATTAGTTAGAGGCTTTTCCTGCTGTATATGCATCCATTGCTCACCTGTAAACAAAAGAGTAGGATCAAGTACGACTTGAATCTCACGCCCAATTAATTTATAAACCAAATCACAAGCGCTTTTTTCTCGTAATGCCATATAATTAAAACGTTTCATAAACCATCTGTTCTTCTTCCTCTGAAACCAAGGTACTTTTTTAATCCCAAGACTAGTAGAGTAAGCTATTTTACAGATATTGTCTGGCACCCATTCTAAAGTATAATACCCATGCTCTACGCTGTCGGTACGCCACAATTGATCACTTCCCACCACAAAAGCAGAATAATTGTTAGCCATAGCTTTCAATTCTTCTCTATTTTTACAATAAGGTGATAAATGAAAGTATTCTTGCGAAAACCTATCAAAACAAGCATTTCGTAAATCTACATTTCTGCCAAATGAATCTGGATATTTTTTTTTATAATACTCTATTTTTATCTTACCTATCCTCATTTTCCAATCAGCTATCAAAATCTTTTTGATAATATAAAGCAATTTATTCCCTTGCATATAAACAATAGGAGATTTACACGAAATAGTCTGATAAGGTAAATTCATTTTCTGAAAAATCATTTCCGTAGCATATGCCTGAAGCATACTACCATAGTTATGATGAAAATAGCAAGTTACGAGGCCTATAGGTTTCATTTTTTGTTTAATTTATATACCAACAACAGCAATAAAGTAGCTCTATATTTTACCAATAAATAAAAAAGGCGATGCTTCATTGGCAACAATTGATACGGATAATTATTTAAGTAATGATAAAAAAATGCATCTTTGCATATTTGTTTTAATTCATAATTCTGAATTGAAAAAGATTTTTTCTTTACAATTTGATATTTAATATAAAGAGAATTACGTAAATAATGCAGAGCTTTGCGTTGTAACCTAACCCAATAATCCTCTTCTGCAAAATACTCTGCAAATACTGAATGCATCTCTTGAATAAACCTCTTTAACCGTTCTATTTTATCCTCTGTATAAGTATGGGTAATTGAACACTCATTTTGAAAATAATTATAAAAATATTCCGGTATAAAACCTACATTTTCTGCTAATTTCAAATATCTCACATGAAAAAACATATCTTCAGAAGCTACCACTTTTTCAGATACAAATCGCAATTGATTATCTTCTATTATTTTTCTAAGATAAATAGCCTTACAAACTGAAACCATATATTTCACATCAGAACGATAACTAGGCAAAGGAGCTAACATATCTAATAAAAATGAATCAACACTTTTTCGTCCACGAAAAAAGACTTCCTGACCTACCTCTTCAAAAGGTATTATCTTATCTTTTGAATAATAATATTGCAAACTACAATATACAGTATCACATTTCATTTTTTCAGCTACACGATAAAGAGTCTCATACATCGCAGGAGCAACCCAATCATCAGAATCAAGAAATGAAACAAATTTTCCAGATGCAAGATTTAACCCTGCATTACGAGCAAAACCTAATCCTTCATTTTTTTTATGAATAACTTTAATGCGCGCATCTTTTTGAGCATATTCATCACACAAAGCTGGACAATTATCAGGTGACCCATCATCCACCAATATGATTTCCAGTTCCTTTAATGTCTGATTCAATATCGACTGTATGCACCTATCTAGATATTTTTCCACGTTATAAACAGGTACAATCACACTTATTTTGGGAATATCGTTTTCCATTATATTTTATTGTAGTTATAATTAGTAAGTAGTCTTTTTCAGCTCTTTAAAATCAATAAGGCAAAAAGTTGAATATTTTAAATTTCACTTAACTATAGTTACATTGGCAAATACTAAAAGAATAAACTTTTTATAGTTCATTACAAATGAAAATCTATTTTGAATACTTACAAAACATAGCTCCCCCTTACAAAATAATACAATTTTAGAATTACAAGTATGTAAGCACTCAATTTAGGGCATCCCCCTTCGAAAGGGCACTTTTCAGTGCCCTAAACCGAGTTTTGTTAATTAATTAGTTTTGAATTTAACATTGGCTGGCAGCCAAAGTGATTTTGTCAGGAACCATGTTAACATAATCCCTGCACCCGTTAAAGATATTTTTGAAAAAAGTTCCGATGAAGTTCCAGATAGAACTGCCATGAAGCTTTACCGTTCCTATCACACTGTGATAAGTTGCTGCCATCTCTGCACCGGCATCACTACCATAATGAAGTGAATTGTTGCGTTGAGTGGTCAGCTTTCGAATGGTTCGCTCAGCCAGGTTGTTGTCTATCGGTAATTCACCATCATCCAGGTAAGCAAAGATCTCTTTCCAGAACCGGTTCAGATAATTGAGAGCTTCTTTATAATACCGGCTTCTAAATTCTGAATCCTTTGACTGTTCACTATCTAACAAACTGCGCAGCTCTATTAGGAGTTCCTTCGTTTCCAAGCTTTGCCTTTCTTGAAACCTTTCCTTGGGAGTTAATCCGGCATCATCGTATTTACGCTCCCTCATAAAGAACTCCTTTAAAATTTCGGAAAAGCGTTCTGCAGTCGGTTCACCACCCTGATTGGAAGCCTTGACAAACTTGTTCTTGGCATGAGACATACAAACCTGGTGGACAGTATCTTTAAACCGGGCTGATTTCAGCTCATTGCCGATAAATACATAAGCATTGTATCCGTCGGACATTATACTCTTCAATTCTGCATCGCCCAAAAAGTCTGTAAGTACATCACGACCACGCGAGCCATTCTCATAGAAGAAAATGGCTGTTTTCCGGGCCTTGTTGACCAGAACCCAAATGTAGCACTTCTTATAGTGATCGTATTTACGCACTTTACACCAGGTCTCGTCGCAGTTCACAATCGAATCTTTTTCCAAAGCTATAGACTTCAATACACAAACCAGTTCGTCCAGGTATGTCTTACCTTTCTTAAGCCAGTTGCGCAACGTGTTTTTAGAAATGGTCATGCCCATATCTGTCAGCCATTGGTGAAGAAGACCAAAAGTCACATTCTTTACATAAACTTCATAGGCGATAGCCTGCAGAAATTCAGGAGTGGCCCTAGTGCCTTCAAAACTGGTTACTACATCCGGATGGCCTTCAGAAGGGAAATAGCCCCACTTCGGCTTTTTACCAGGCTCTGCATAATGAACCATCTCAAAACATTCTTCCGTAAGGAAAGTACGGAAACTGAACACCCGTACCATTCTCCTTTCAATGATCCGACCGGGAACCTTTGTCAAATCGGAAGGATGCTCTGTCGCTTCTCCGGCTACCCCCATCGTTTTATAACCGTCAGGGCGATTGGACAAGTCACGGTCTTTCCCGGAAGGCTCTTTTAACTCTTGGGATGGAACATGACCAACCGAATCCGTGCGAAGCGTATCATCGGTTCCATCATAATCATCCTTCTCCTTCCGGCGGTCTGAATCACTTGTTTTAGCTTTAGATTGTATCTTTTGACGTCTATCACCAAAACGTTCCTGATTGGCGTAATCAAGTTTTTCCTGAAGTGATTTTATCTTACGTTCAGCCGATTTGCGAAGTTTATGCTCTTCTGACAACCGATTCTCAAGGTCAACAT